>Ga0213866_10000009_pt1 | contig 234317 bp, 285 predicted proteins | sample PICome_11_FD_160079 | JGI IMG/M metagenome (GOLD analysis project Ga0213866, IMG submission 160079) | Coastal seawater microbial communities near Pivers Island, North Carolina, United States - PICO284 | ecosystem: Environmental > Aquatic > Marine > Coastal | place: USA: North Carolina... | reverse complement strand
CCCTGGTGTTATTAAGGGCATGATATACCGCTGACTGATGAAGATTTTTTTCTTCCTTCCTCAAAGAAAATCTCAGATATTGTATATGGTTCCATGCCATGCTCGGAGCACTCCATAGTTCGTTCTCTCCAAGAGTGGTTGGTGCTGGAAAGTTAAGAAAGGCTCCTTCTGTTTCTTTTACATAAGAGTTAGTACCCGAGTGGGCCACACTCGCGAACAATAAACTAATTGATATAATGATAACCCGGAACAATTTCCCATCCTCCATCTATTTTTTCACAGGCTATAGATCTCTGATCTATCATTGTGCCTTTGTAGGGCATCTTCCAAGTGAAGAACTGGCAATTTTTTGCGATGCCGGCACCGTGTAGGAAGTCCTTGACGCCATCCTCACATTTGACAATTTCCTTTGTCACTTGATCAATGACCTCACCTTTTTCATTTTTTGTGATAACTGTTTCGTGTGATATATCGCAGTATTGATCGGACCATGGTCCTCCTGCCTTTGCTCCTGTGCTGATCACGAAAAGTATCATGCCCAACGCCAACATTACCAAAGCGATCAAGTAGAGTATTGTGTTTTTCATATACGATACTCTACTTTTTCAATACGTTTTTCACAGATGATTCAAGTTCTTTTGTGTCGATCATGGCCACTTTCTTCTTGTTCACTTCTTCAATGATCGCTTTCACTTCTTTCTTAGAAAGTTCTACCATCACATAAGATCTGTAAGATTTATTGTTGGTCGCATAGACCACTTGTTTTGTGACTTCATAGCCTCTAGCAAGTGTTTCTTCTATGACATTTACAATGATGTCCTGTGATCCTGCTCTTACTGTTAGATTTTCGTTGGTGCCCGCTTCGTCTTTCTTGATGGTGGTTTGATTATTCATCTCACCATTGATCCTATCAACTAATTTAGCCTTTGCCAAAAGAATACTTTTCTTCACAGCAAGTTCTAGATCGGGAGACACAGCAGTTGCCGCCTCTTGATATGAAAACATTGTTTCATGATCATATTTCACATACCATTTGGGAGTCTTGTTGACTACTCCGTTCTTGGCCATGTCTGGTTTTATCTTGTAGGTCGAACATTGTGCTACCAATAGACCTGTAAATATAACCAGTATTAGTTTTCCTAGTTTGTTCATATTTCCTCTCTATTCTTTCAACTTGTCAATTAGTCCCATGATGGAATCTAAAATGTTTCTGAAAATTTCAGAAACTGCCGACAAATTAAAATCGTTTGTGAATTGCTCGTATCCTGTGCCTATATAAGGATAGACTGCCAAGAACACGCAAATCAATATTATTAATCTAATCATACTACTATTATAACACAGTTACCAAATGCGTCAACCAAGTTGATCTGGCTAAAAACTCTTGTTTTTATTGACTTTTTTATTATCATGATAACTGTATTTCCTGTTTCCATTGTGATCTTTTTGATTTTCCAACACCACAGGCACGTCTACAGATGTAGAAAGGTTGGTTGGATAATTTGGTTTGGTATTCTGTCATCAATTGATCGTTCGTAAATTCCCTTATGTCGTTGTGTTTCTCCTGTCCCATTAGATTTAGGTATGCTTCTGCCATGTGACAGCAAGGCCATACTTTACCGGTATAGTCGATGAATATGCTGGAGTCTCTGTTTCTTTCACAATCAGGGATGGCATCTGTGTAATCCACAGTTTCATAGGTTTGTATTGGTTTGATATGGGCCTGTGGATATATGTCCCAACGATCTGTTTCCTTTGAACGGAACCAAGTGAATCCCATCTCTTTGGCAAGTTCTTTACATTGTTTTACCTGATGCTGATTGTGTTTGAAAACCAACATATCCCAATGTGCTGATGCTCCTGTTTTGATGTAGGCACGGGCATTCTCCATGATTTTTTTGAAATTGGTGTTCTTCCTGTAGATATGATTGGTGTCTGCCAAGCCGTCGATGCTGAAAACAACATAGTCTAATGGACCAATTAAAATTTTACCCAGTTTAGAAAACCAATCTGGTGTTTTCAAAGATGCGTTGGTGTTCAATCCCAGTACCAAATTTTTTTTCAGAGATTTAAGATATTTCAGTATGTCAAGCAGTTCCGGAGTGGCACACGGATCTCCCACGTTGCCACAGAAAAAAATTTTGTTTATTTGTTTTATGTTGTCAACAGTAAAAGTTTTTTTAAAAAATTCAAGATCTAGGCTTTGTAATTTTATGTTAGGATTTAACCCTTCTCCCAAAACATTCCTGGCACACTGTAGACATTCCGCATTACACAGACTGGTAGGCTCTATGTGTATCTCTTTGATGTTATTTAGATTCATAACACAACATATCTCAATAAGCTCAGTGTCAACATGAACACGATAACAGAATTTAAAAGTATGAGAGCTCTGTCATGCCATTTGTAACCAACCCACAACCATCCCATGGTTCCTATCCAACCTATGGACACATCGTATATCTTGGGTATTTCCTCAACACTACGACAAGCCACAGCCATCAACAGCAATATCGATGAAATCCATTTCACATACCAAGTGGAGTCGTGTAGTGGTGTGACTTTGTTAATTGTTTTGTTTGACATTAAGGTAAATCTAAATCTTTTATTTTTTGTAATATGATATCTTTGTATTCTGGATTTGTAGACCAAGCAGTCAATCCATCAAGTAATTCTTTGTAATTTAATTTGCCCAAATCGTATTGATGATCTCTTTCCGTTCTAAATTTTTCGTAGGCAGGATGTCTATTGATGATAGCGATCATGTCTGAAACAGATTCACATTTATGGATATATTTTTTAACACCAAATTGTGCGTTGGGTATGCCCATGGGTTTCATGTGAGGTTGGGTTAAATCCCAAGTCCTCACTCCAAACAGAGCATTGCCTTCGATGGCAAACCTTGATTTGCCATATGCTGATTCTATCACTGCCATTGATATTATTATAGCAGAAGGTATTCTATGGTGCGGATCGGTCATTAAATTGAGATAGTCCACACACTTTCCAACGGCTACAACAAACGAATCGTTGTCATTGTATATAAATTCCGGTTCTCTAAATCCTAAAAATCTCGCCTTGTCCACCGCTTTCTGTTCTGTGTCTCTTATGATCTTTTTAGTGGACCATTCATTTGGCTTGAATGTACCATATCCGTATGAAGCAAAAATTATAAAAATCAAGGCAAGAACCTTGTACAAGGTAGTTTTTAAATTGTTAGACGTATCTTTGTGTTTAATAGTCTTCATATGTAATATGTGTTTATGATGCCCCCGGAGGGGCATCTTTATTTTTATACAGCCTGTCTTACTGTTTCAGTAGACTCTGATGTAGGTTGTAAACTTTCTTGATAAAGTTTTTCGGCTGTACTCATATAAGAGTTCCAGTCTGCTTTTGACAACCCAGTAAACCTTGTGATGTTTCCATCAGCAAGTATTTTGTATGAACCAGCAAGTCTGTGAGAACCATCTTCTTGGTATTTGTGGACAACACCTGTTGCCTTACCATCTGCGTTCTCTCTGCCAGGAATAAACATATACTTTCCTGATTTGCCGTTCCATGTGTTTTCAGTTTCAGTATCAGATTTACATCTTGCGATTACTTGGTCCAATACCAACTGTGCTTTTGCTGAACATTTATACATATTTCTTTCTCCTAAGTTAACCTAATTATAACAGGTAATGGTAAAAGGTCAACCAGAATAATACCGCAATTTTATTGGGTAATTTAAATAAGTGCATATGAAATTAGATGATATCATGATAATATTTGGTATAGCAGGGGTCATCTTGCTTGTTACCGTGTTATATGCTTTTCCGCCTGATTCCTTGATCGACGCCATGAAACAGTCGGGATTCTAAATGATAAAATGGTTTTTGACTTCTTTAATGATCACGGGTGCGTGTATCACAAGTTGGCAACTACATCCATACTTTGGTTTGTTCTTCTTGTTCGCAGGCAATCTAGGATGGTCCATACAACTTTTTAAAATGCGAGAATGGGCGGCCATGACCGTGTTTGTTGTGATGGCATCGGCTTGGAGCTCAGGAATAATAAAATACTTTTTTTGGTGAGATAATTACTGATAATATGAGAGCAAATATCAATTTAATACCAAGACAAGATGTGGACTATGACATATGGGCTCCCATGGCGTTGGGAGTGAAACCATCACCAGATCCAAAAATTAATGCTGTGGAAAAAGAATGCCTCGAACTTTTTGCCGATGTCAAAAAAAATGAACCCATCGAGATATACAATAATGGTGAACCTCCAGCGTGGGGAGAGAGGGTGGCAGGTATATTAAAAAAAAATGGTTACGAAAATGTCACTGTTGATCCAGGAAACGATCGTGAGTATTTCCATAATAAATCTAAATTATTTCCGGATATTAGAAAACCATACAGAATTCAACCAATAGGGGATTTAAAGAACAAAATAGAAAAATTATTTGATTTTTATAAAACACAGACATGGACCATAGAAGAGCCCAAGTCTGGAGTGTGTGGACACTATTACAGAGGTAGAATGCTATGGACACAGGTCCAATCAGGTTATGATCCCAATGACAGTGCCAACAAAGAATTAATGGTTCGCATGAAAGAACTATTGGAGCCCGCTACAAAAATGGTTAAAAAATTTCTAGAAGAAAATGAAACAGTGGTAGAAGACCTAGATGCTAAAATTACCTTAAGATTATTAGACTACGTGAACGAAAACGATATAAATTCCAAATTGGCCAGTCATTTGGATGCCAGTTTATTAACAGGTTTATTATATCATGACGCACCATCACTTCACGCCGTAGAATTCACAGATGATTCGTTGACCAGAGAGCACTCAATACAAAGAGACATCTCCAAAGAAGTATCTGAAGGAAACTGTTTTTGGGTACCTGGCTACGTATATGCTGATGAGATGAAATCTTATGTGTCACCTTGTTGGCATGGAGTACAAGTTCCTATGGATTGTGCTAGAAGATTATCAATGGTCATTAGGGTTGAATGTGAACTGATTCATAATGGTGCCAAGATCGAAATGCCTGGGTATTTTTGGAATGACGAGTTAAAAACGTGGACCAAATTGCCACTCACTGATATTTTTGTCTATTAATTAAGTCTATTAAATTTTTTCAATAGATCCAAGTAGACCTTTTCCCAATATTCTTTGAACCACGGATCTTGAGCATTCGTCATCATAAATCTTGCGTTGTTCAACAATCTCGGTTGTTGATCCTTGTTCACTTTTATTTTTGTAATCATTTTAATTTTTTTAAAAATGCTTGTTCGTTGGCCAGTTTTTCTTCAGGAGTGAGCTCTGTCTTTATGACCTCGATCGTGGCTTCTTCTTTGGGTTCTTCTTTGACTAGGGATTTTGGTTTTTCTATTGGCATTCCGGATCTGTCGAACCATCTGCCGTCGTCGGTCTCGTAGGTGTGAGATCTAAAATTGTTACCGTCCATGCCTTTTACCAGAATACTTCTTTTATGAATCTTTCCTTTGTATGTTGTGCCATTCTTGTTGATCAATTTTGTTTGACCATATATGCCTCCGTATATCCTGTCTATATAGATAGGTTTTCCATTTTGGTCTTCACCATATATATTTGAGACTGGTTTGATTATAGGTTCTGGAACAGAGGGTGATCGTATTTCTTTTAGATTGTTTAAAATTTCTTTTGTTTTTTCACTCATGTGTTTAAAGAACAACTTTTGGCACGGATGAGTTACATTCGACGGGTTTGCCGTCTCAATAAAATTATAGCCTAATGGGCTTTTAAGTTGGAAACAAATGAATGGTCACCAACTCACCTGTGCCTAAAAGTTATTCTTCCCTTTGTTAAATCATAAGGCGATATATCAACATCAACCTTATCATTTGTTAAAATCTTAATTTTGTTCTTTTTTATTTTACCACTGGCATATGCTAAAATATTGTGTCCGTTTTCCAACAAAACCTTGTACATCTGCCCAGGTAACACTTCTTGTATTGTTCCTGAATATTTTAGTACATCCTCTTTTGGCATATGTTAGTGTGTATTATAAGATATTATCAAAAGATGTCAACCAATGAAAAACACACTATTTCCAATATAATTCGTAGACTTTGACCCCATGCTTCCAACTGCCATCTACATCGTTCTGGGTGATATTATCAATTTTTACATCACCGTAACCACTTTTTTTAAGGTAGGCCTGGAAATCTTCTGACTGTACTGCTTTCCTCATTTTGGCAATAAGTTCTGGATCATCGCTGTTTGTGTATATCATTTTGATAATTGGAAAATCTGGTATTTGCATATCTAACTTATTACCAATATAATCTTTGTCTTTTGGATTGCCCTGTATTGGACAGATCACATCTCCATTTTCCACAGACGGTCTATTCACTCCGTGACCAACATAGCCTATGTCTATGTCACCGGCGATTATGGCGGCAAGCACATTTTTACTTCCACCATATGGAATACCTTTTACGTTGACTCCGGGTTGATTGTTTATGTCATTTACCAGTCCTTTGGATAGAATCACAGATGCTCCGCCCATTGTTCTAGCATCTTTTAAATCTTTTGGATCACGAGCATTGGTACAGATATCTAGATAACTTTTACCAATAAAAACAGTTTTTTCTGCTTTTGCAGGAAGGGGACAATCTAATTTCTTGCCCATTGCCGCGATTGCCACATCCACATTGTAGATCATGATGGCATCTTTTGTGGATTGGAATTTTGCTTCTGCATCCTCACAATTACCTGCTTGGTAAAAACTTGCTGAAGATATGTTCAATGCATTTTCAAAACTTTTTGCTAATACCGTTCCTGGTGATGCCTTGTTGCTGTGATTGACAATAGTGATTGCGTTTGCTGATGTGATCATAACAAACAAACTCATTATGATTAAACTGATTTTTTTCATGGTTCTCCAAAATTTTAGTTTTTTTAATAATTATGACTTTGTTTTTTCTATGATGTTAAAAATGGATCAGATAAACCTGCATGGTTGTCCATATTATCACATCTCCCAACAAGTATATGAATATAAAAGGCATGGCATTGATGTTATATCTTTTCATTATAAAACCAATAATTGTATATCCTAGTAGTAAGGACAAATAACTTATCCAAGATATTTCTTGTATAGATACATCCAAGTAAATCATACCTAACACCAACATCAATAGTATTATTTTTAATTGGCTATGTGCTAGTTTTACCATAGAGGTATAAAAGTTTATAAATCTAAGACTCAACAAGTAATAAAAAACAACAGTTACCAATGCGAGTATTATTATACTATCCAACACCGACACTCCGGGCAGTACGGTGCTTGACGATTTGGCCAATTCAATAACATTTACCACTTTGATATCCATTATGTTGCTCACAATAATACTGCTTGGAGTAAAAGGCAATCCGAGAAGAAAAAAAGGCAACAGCATCATGATCACTCCGGGATTGTTGGCAGTCTCGGCCGCTATAATCTTGTCATTGGTATTGGATCTGGTTGTATGATAGGCAGTTGCCGCTGATAGTTCTGCTGATGGACCAGGAATCAAACTGACCACACAGCCTACTATGGTGTTTTTTACTACCAACCACCATGGCAGTTTTGTTTTCTTTGGTTCAAATTTTTCTTTATCGTTTTTGATAAATCCAGTGTCATATGAGACAACATCAGGAATAACAACCATTGCAAGTACCAACATAAAGAAAGTTGTGTGTTGTAAAAATATGGAAGCAGAGTACCAACTTATTGGCAAAGCATAATTGTTTTGTGGAGCGATGAAAATAGCCATGAATGCTATCAAAGCCGTCATTAGTTTTTTATTGCTAGTGAATATTAGAAATAATATCACTGTGTACAACAAAAAAAATTTTATTTCAACTCCTCCCATGAAACGCATTCCTGATGTTGTATAGGTAGTATAAAGTATCCATACCAAACACAGTGCCGAGAAGGCGCTTATCAGACTACCTCGCGACGTTTGCCATAGCAAACTATTTCTTTCCGATAGTGATAACTTCTTAACATCATTGACATAAATCAGGCTACTCGCATCTCCAGGAATACCCAATGTGATGGTTGATACACTGCAAAAAAATTGAGATCCTATACTGCTGACTGCCCAGAACAATAACATTTGTTCGGGTGACCAAATTGTGGCAGTAACATACAACAGAAATGCACCCAAATATATAGGAAATACAGGAAACAATCCTATCAGTATTCCGGTCAGGATACCAGAAGATAAAATAATTGCAAGTTCCATAATGTTATTTTAACTTATTTTTTCTTTTCTGTCAAAATTTGACGAGGTGTTTTTGAACCAGGTGTGAGTTTTGATAAACGCAGGCTGAACAGTTTTTTTCTGCATACGTTGTATTTACTTGTATTATAACACAATTATAATATCTGTCTATGGCTGTAATTGGTTTAAACAGCCGTTATTGATATTTTTTTAAGGTAATTTAATAGATATTTTTCTAATTCAATATATTGTTCAGGTGCATGATGTATATTAAAATCTATTTGGTCTTTGTTTGGCATGGTGCTCCACATATATCTATTACCACAAAAATTAAATAGATTGATTATTTTATTATTGGTTTTAATAATATCTAATTTTGAAAATCCTTTGTAACCTTTTAGATGTTTCATATCAAATTCATTGCACATATCAAACATCAAATAAGGTATATTTTTGCTGTCCAACCAACCAGCCAACATTATAATCTCAGTAAATTGCTTATCCCAATAGGTTTTTATTGTAGGAATGATTTTGTAATAATCGTCAATAAGTTTTTTTAAATCTTTAAAATTTGTTCCATGTAGTTCATGTTTCTCATTGATGAGATCTGATATTTGTAATGGAGTCCACGCTCCATCTATCGTATCTTCTTCTTTATAAAGAGCCAATTCCCAACGATGGCTAAAAGTTATAGGTATAATGATAAAACTTGGGTCACCGTTTTGTGCTATCCATTCTATAGTGGATCTACAAGTCCTTTGGAAACTGGTAGCAACTTTGCCAATATTAACATAGGTGTCACAATTTAAATTATCTAAAAAATATTTTGACGGTGTCCAACATTCTGTAAAACTACATCCGTTTAACAATAAAGTTTTCATACTTTTCTATAGATAAAGTATTTTCTTTGGTTGGTAACAATCACGGGTTGACCATTAATATCTGTTTCGATGCTTTTGATTGTGGCCTGTACATTACGGAAACGTCCAACTTCCACTTTATCACCTGCCTTGATTTCTATTTTATAACTTTTCATTTTGTTAGACTATTCCGCTCCAATCGTCATCGGATATTTCTCGTCTTCTTCTTCTTTTGGTTTTTTTCTTTTTTGTTTTTAGTTTTTTGGTTTTTTTTGTTTTATTTGATACAAACATATCTAGATATTTTCCAAAATATTTCATATCAATCTCCAAACAAACTCAAGTCAAAATTTAATACAGTGGCAACTAGATGAACTCTATCTTCTTCTCCACCGTTGAATGCATTATGATATTTTGTGTTATTGGTTATCCATACGTGTCCGTCTGCAGGCATATGAAAGTTCACTGACTCAACAACCATGTGAGCACCGGGATTGGTTATGATAGGTATGTGCAGTCTGGGTTCGGGATCTCTATGCCAGCTCAATGTTGTTCTTGGCAGTTTCCAAAGCAGTCGTATTCTACCCAATTGATACTTTGTAGATAGTGTATCATACACTTCTTTGAAGTAAGTGTCTTCAAACAATTTGACAAACTCGGAATACTTGGTCTCGTCTATGGGTTTTTCTCGAGTAACTTCTATCCCCGTGTGATCTGGCTTTGTCCAAAAGTAGCCTCTCACGTTGCCTCCGGTTATGGAATTTGGATCACCGGGTATCTGTGTTAAACAAATTGCATTGATGTCTCTTTTACCAAGCGGGGATTGTCTAGCCACACGACTATCGACTTCTTGTACTGCTGATTGTAATTTGTTTATATCAAAATACAAATTTGGATCTTGATAAAAACCTTTTGGATATACATTCATTATACATCAAAAGTTATGCCTTGTGCCAAAGGCAAATCTTCTCCATAATTTACAGTGATGGTTGATCTACGCATATATTGTTTCCATGCATCCGAACCACTTTCTCGTCCACCGCCTGTGTCTTTCTCTCCACCAAATGCTCCACCAATTTCTGCACCTGAAGGACCTATATTAATATTTACAATACCACAGTCTGATCCCAGCACAGATATAAATTTTTCTGCTTCTTGCAGATTATCTGTAAAAATACAAGAACTTAATCCCTGTGGAACAATGTTGTGTTTTCTGATAGCATTATCTAGAGTGATATACTTCAAAATGTACAGTATAGGAGCAAAAGTTTCGTTGTGTACCAACTCGTCCTGCTCTTTGACTTCCACTATGGCAGGTTTTACATAGCAACCTTCGATAACTTCTCCACCGTGTACAATATGTCCTCTTTCTCGACATTTTTTTAAAACTTCTTGCATTCTGTCAACAGATTGTTGATTGATCAAAGGTCCCACTAAATTTTTAGGATCCATTGGATCACCTATTGTCAAACTGCTGTATGCAGATTTAATTTTTTCAAGTAGTGTATCGTAAATGTTTTCGTTAACAATCAATCTTCTCAATGTTGTACATCTTTGTCCGCAAGTTCCCACAGCACTGAATACTATGGCTCTAATCGCAAGATTCAAGTTTGCGTGTTGTGAAACTATCATTGCATTGTTACCACCCAATTCTAATAAAGATTTTCCTAATCTTGCCGAAACTCTAGGAGCCAATGCTTTGCCCATCTCTGTGGAACCTGTGGCACTTACTAATTTTATTCTAGGATCGTCTGCTATCCATTCGGCGGCTTCTTTTCCGCCTTCGACTATGCCCAATAGATCTTGTAAATGAAATCTATCACCTTGTGTATGTTTCACTGTCACGTTTTTTAAAAATTCAACAATTGACTCATCCCATAACTCTTTACATTTTAGAGTGATGTTCATACTGAGGGGTGATGGTTTCCATACAACAGAATTTCCACACACTATAGAAAGTATATGATTCCATGACCATACAGCACAAGGAAAATTAAAAGCAGATATGACTCCAACAACTCCGAGTGGATGCCATACTTCCATTAACTTGTGATCTTGTCTTTCCGATGGCATAGTCAATCCGTAAAGTTGTCTTGACAATCCCACCCCGAAATCACACATATCTATCGCTTCTTGTACCTCTCCTATTCCTTCCGCAATAATTTTTTTGGAATCCTTTGTGACCAGTTCTCCTAACTCTTGTAAATTTTCTCTTAATTTGTTGCCAAATATTCTGATTAGTTCTCCTCTTTTCGGAGCAGGAACATTTTTCCATAACATCTGGGCGTCCATGGCCCTGTTGACAATCACGTTATATTTTTGTTTATCCATAAAGTTCTCCAAATTTATTACCAGTGAATACATCAAACGGTATATTTTCTTGACGTTGAAATCCTTTGCCTTTTAATTTGCCTTCGGCATAGGCCAGGACTACCGCACAGGCCCCGGATGCAGTGGTTCTCTGTATGGCACTGAAGTTTTCATCTCCGTAAATTTTTTTACTATACGTTACTTCTTGTAGCATACCATTCTTGATGCCGACCACACTAACGAACATCACAATGACATCAGCGGTAGTGTAAGGCACTTCCTGATCAAATAGATCAATAAATTTTTCTTTGTTGTGTTTTAAATTCAAATCGTCCAACAAGAATTTCATGCTGGCATGATGTCCTGGATATCTTATAGTTTTGTAGTCAAGTGTTTTGACTGTGTCAGAAAATGTTTCACACATAGAGGCCGCTCCACCAGATGTGTTAAAAGCCTCATATCTATCACCATCAACATATAAAGTTTCTAAACCGTCCAATGGTAGTGTTTTGATGTGTTTGTTATTTCTAATAACATCACAATCATTTACGTATTCGTTGATCAATCCGGACGTACTCCATGTGAGATAATAGGCCATGGCATTGTTTGGATACTTAGGCAATGCTCCACCTCTCATATTAACTTTGTCCACTCTTTCAAATTGCTTGATAAGATTACTTGCAATAATATTAATGGCTCCCGGAGCAAAACCACACTGCGGCATCATGAATGTGTCTGATTTGAAAGTCTTGATGTGATCTGTCACTGCTGTGTCTTCTGTGAGATCAAAATATGCCACATTGAATTTATTACAGGCATCTGCTATCAAAGGATTAGCATCATAAGGTGCTCCTGAGACCAATATGTCTTGTTTAGACACAAAGGATTCCAGGTCGTCTTTGTTGAATACATCTATCTTTTGTACTTCATTTTTTTGTATTTTGTCCGCTATACTAATATTATGATCTGTTGTTTTTAGATAAGCATATATTGTTGATCCAATTTTACCAGAACCTATAATTCCAATATTTTTCATTACATTTTTTCTCCTATTTCAAATCCTCTAAATCTTAAAAATCTAGGAAAACGTAGACTATATTCCCTAGTCGTGTCCTGATTTTGGGTTATTGCATCTGCTCTAATTTCAACAACCTGTCCTAATAATTTATCTTTGTGTTGCCAATATGTTTCACGATCCTGGTCTGTCAATCCAGATCCCACATTAGTTTTTATAAATTTACCATCGTCGGTACCTTCAACAATGAGAGCACCCAGTTTACCAATATTTCTACCCGTGCCTTCTTCAACATCTTTGACAGTTAAAGAAACTTCTATAAAAGGTTTTACTTTTAACCAGAGGCTGGATCTCTTACACTCATAGATCCCTGTGATGGGTTTGACCATTATACCTTCAAATCCCTTGTCTATACATAATCTATTATAATCCGCGAACTGCTTCTGTCCATCGTCGTCATCTAAATCTATTTTTACATATTCTACTTTGGATATGTTTGGACCATAATCATATCCGTCCAACCAATCCTTTCTTTGACCCAAAGTGTTATTTGATCCACCCTCCTTGAAGTGTTCAAGTGGCAGGCAATCAAACAGGTTAAGCACCGCGTCATCGGTCTTGGCACCACCCTTCCTGTGTATCTCCCTCATCAGGGTCTGGAAGTCGTCACTCATGACCTCGCCGTCAAACACCATGCTCTCGGACATCTGGTCCAGCATCTCGTCAAATTGTTGAAGTATCTTTGGAAAGTTGACTAATTCCTTGCCGTTTCTTGAGAACATCTTAACCTCGTCCTTGTCCACGTCGCATATTGTTATCACTCTGACTCCATCCAGTTTGGGTTCAACATACACTTCACCTGTCATCTTCTTTTCGTGCTTCTTGCTGTCGTCTGCCAACATACACTCGAACACAGGAACCTTCATCGTAGAATGCTTATTGATTGTCTTGTGTGTGACCCCACATCTTAGATCTTTTATCAAGATCCTACGATACCAGTCGTTCCATTCTTCCATGTTTGATCTATCACAAAGGTCTTGGATCACATCTCGCATTTCATTGCCTGTGAGAGTTCTGTCTTCCAATCTTCTCAAGACATCATCGAATTCGGTCTGTGTGATTCCTGTGCCATCCTTCTTTGATACGGGCACCTTCTGTACACCAAAAGTCCTGAATCCATCCAAGGCCGCACCAACGCCGTTGAAGAACCTGATGTTCTCCGCGTCTGACTCACGCCTTATGATGGCTTCTTTCTTCAGTCTCGAATTGTCCGCTTCCAGTTCTTGTATGATTTTCCAGGGTTTCATTTTATTACTCCTAACATTGTAAAATGATTTTCAATAGACCACAAGTCTAAATCAATAGGTTCTCCTCTTAAATTTTTAATTGTTTTGGTAAATCCTGCCATTTTATATCTTCGAAATGGATACTGCCATGTGGCATTGTATTGCCATTCTCCTTCCAGGATGTGTTTGTCAGCATCTGATATAAGGCACAAAGGCATATGGATTGCTTCAATCTCAGATATATGACCTTCCAGGTATGCTTGTAGTATCCTATTTTGTGGTATTGGATGCTCGAGATGTGCTTTGCCCTCATTGGCACCTTCCGCCACATAATGGGACTGTCCAGGACATCGTGCCTTTTGTGTGTCCCTCAAGTATCTCTGTAAAAAATAAAAGTACTTGCCTTTGACTTCTCTGTTGACATTTTCACTTAATAAATCGTTTTTGAATCTATTTAGAATTTCTACATCTGCCTCAAGCGATACTTTGTTGGCAGATTTAAATTGTAACTTACCTACCAATTCGCGATCTAATCGCATATATCTATCTAGTTCAAACATTGTTTTTCATTTTACAATAAGGAACAAACTCTGCACAGATGTCGTTTTTCAATAAACCCATGGACACCTTAGGTTCGTGTGGTGGATTGAACTGATCATCTTCTGATGCGTGTGAAAGATATGCTTCTCTCATAAGAGTACTCATTGCCACTGGTGCGTCCCATGATGTGCCTCGGCAATGTTGCCATTGCTTTTTAGAGGCAGAATGTATTCCTTGTGCATTCCTTCCACATATATCGATCAGTGCCGATAGAATTTTATCTATCCAATCTTTGGGTAGAAATTTAGTTGCACCGTCTTCTTTTGCTAATGCGTACATTTTTACAAGTCCTATGTAGATACCTTGATTGATTTCTCCTCCGTCCTCATCTCCGTAATATTGTTTGATTCCCAACAATATCTTTTCAAGAACATCAGCATCGCCGGTCATTTCTAAACCTTTGTATGCATAATCGAAATGTGAGAAATAGTGTTTGTTTGGACCACACTTGCCCGGGCTCTTTCTCACTCGCTTGGGTTCTAAATCTATAGCACATTTTTTGAATAGGGTATCAACAGTGTAGGCATTTTTTACCCTAGGATTATTCCTATCGTTTTCAGAATGGACATCGTTGTGCCATCTGTGTAATAGACCCCTGTGTATCTCTTCTGTGCCTGCCCTCAATATACCTGTGTCATTCAATATCTCAAATGCGATGGCATCAAAAGATTGATGTGATGTCTCAACATAGGTCATGGGCACTGCCTTGAAACCCAATACCGATAATGCGACAGACGTGTGTTGTCCATCAAACAAAAAGTATTTTCCGTCTCTTTTGACTGCTGATGCGGGTCTTACCACTCGGGGATCAAATTTTTCACATATACGAACCACGTGTGAAGGTCTCAAGTCTCGTTGTACAGAGTAATTGAAACATAGATCGTCATTGATCTCCACTTGTGAAATACCTTGCGGTAATATCATTTCAGGATCTTTTTGTAATTCTTTCAGCCTATCTCTGGCTGTTTCTAACCTTGTTTTGAAATTGGCTACTTCATCTTCGCCGTCTTTGTAGAATTCCTCAACCACTTGATTGAGAGTTTTCACTTTGTTTTCCATATCATCTCCTGTATGTTGACTCAATTACACCCAAAGGGTGTGGAGTCGTGTGTTCCGCCGAATATAAGCGAGATCCGACGGAACAAGTTTATAGACATTTACTTTAATATGTCTTGTTAATTTAATTTTAACACATTATCAAAATATGTCAACCGTCTGTTTTTAAACAACAATATTACTTTTTGGTGGTGTTTTGATAGGTGAAGTTGCATTCTTGTACTCGTTGATCACTTTTTCATTGGCCAATCCAATTACCACAATATTCCTGGTTTCTATTTCTATATCTTTTGATTGATCCATTGTGGGCACAAATGTACCAAATGCCAGTCCCTGTGGACTCATCATGATTACTAAAGGTTTCTGTATGGTGATTTTATTTTGATCGTGATCAGTTACTTTGGCAATGACTTCTTCCCCAGTGACCAATTTTATAGTTGCTATTTTTTCTTTTTCTATTATCATTGTTCTATTGTATATGACAAATATTTTTTTGTCAAATGAACTGCTATATAAATATTGAAAAATGAAAACCTATACTCCCACCGATCAGAACACAAAAGACTTATTAAAAAATTGGACAAGGAAAAATGGCCGGAACTGGGAGATATTTTTAAAATATGGTCCAGACAATACCATCACTGCAAAAACACTTGAACAAATAGAGCAAGATACAAATACCACTGTCGAGACTAAAGGTAGAGTAAATTTTCAATGTTATCCGTTCATTGAAAAACACAACATCAAAGAAACCATATTCCATGGGTGGGAATCTAGCACATTTTATCAAAATTTTCAATTGAACAGTGAGGGGTTGATTGAAGTTAGAGACCTACCTCGAAACACGATACCATACGAAGAATTTGAGAAATTTGCAGTAGAAAAACTTGATAAAAAAATGAAAGACTTTATTGATTCGCATGATGACATAGTTTTAATGTACAGCCAAGGCATAGACTCGATACTATTAATGGCTTATTTGCACAAATACAACGCTCTAGGTAAAACAGAACTCGTATACGTGAATAATCAGGAGCCTGACTATGAACCAATAATAGTCGATGGAAAAATATTTTTGCCTTTGTGGAATAAAAATCCTTACGCCGAGACATATTGGAAAGACCGTCTTAGCAATCCAACTTTAGAATACAAAAATCATCATGAGAATAAGCATAATCCCAATAAGTCACACGTTCTCAGTGAAGGTGCAATTCTGAAATTTGACAACAACCTTGACCTGAGTTTTGAAAAAACACTTGGTTTTAAGAAAATCACCGAATTAAAAATGAACGAGGACACGCTGATCAAATGGGCGAACAATATAGATCCAGAACCATTTTTTAATTATCAATCTTATGAGGTCGCCGAACATTTCAAAGATAGACCTGTAATAATCGGCCACGAAGGGAATTCTGTTTTATTTCATAAATGGGAATGGATCAGACGTATCGGAAAACGCATACCTATCGATGAAAATTATTATACAAAAACTGTAAACGGCATAGATTGGGATTTGGAATGGGACAACGACTGGGGAATCATAACACTTTTTCAACCAAAACAAAGAGGGTATGATAATAAAGACATAGGCAACGAATTCACTCCAATTTCTGATTTTGAATTGATGTCAATGTTGCCTTTTATTGACACAGAAACTATAGATCCTTTAGATGTAGCGAACGCAACAATGATTAAAAAAATGATACATCAAATGGTTGGAGATAAATTTGATCACTTGATAGTCAAAGAAGGTAACAATTGGATGAATTTTTGGACTCTGGCAAGGATACCCGTTTCAAAACTTGATCCTGAAAATTTAAATTTATATGTGAATAAAAAAAGCAACCTTCATAATGTATCTTTTTGTAAGAAAGCATTACAGGTGGCAAAAAGAACGGGTTGGATATTTGCATCAGATCTACTACAAATGAAATTCACAAACAAAGTGACCTTGCTATATGCAGATAACTTTCCTACTGCTGTTGTAAAAATAAATTAAAATTTATATTTTCCGTGTTTGAAAACGTCGTCCACTAATTTTTGACATTCGTCATGCCAGTACTGTCCGCTTTCTCTCAATTGCTCGTTCATTGTTCGTAGTCTTTCCATTTTCTTTTTCAATGTTTTTAATTGAGCGGGAGATATTATTTTTTCCAGTTCTTTGATTTTGGTTATCTTGTCAATCACATCATCAATGACCGGGCAGGTTATGTCGGGAACTTTGGGAGCCTTTTTCCTTATTTTCATCCAAACCTGTTTGTGCTTTGGTAGTCTACGTTTTTTCATTCACACCCCTGTTTAATATGAAATATTTAAGGTTAGGATGACAAATGAATATACGACATTATAAGTTATACGATCGTATTATGTTGGGGGAACTTCTGTTCCCAGGTGTCCCCAAACCCGCAAGATTGTTGGCTATTAAGCCGCTAATCTTAGTTGAGATTGACCAACTGTTAGGTCAGCAAATCCCAATGCTTTTTTATTAGCATTTATAAAATAACCCGATTACGTCGGAATAATCACGATGAACTCCAGATAGTTTTAACTGTCAATCGATCCTAGTTCACCCCCTCAAAGCACAAATCTATTGTGTGTGTTTCAAGTGAGTGGTGGAGGTGGTCGGTACTGCCCCGACGTCTTGTCCAGGTATTGTCTACCCATCAACGTCCATGCTAGTATTTAAACACATTAATGGTATTTTGTCAATAGGTTGACACTTGTTTTTTTGGATGTTAATATAAGTTTATGCCAAAAAACAGAAAATTTATTTTTACAGATAAAACAGCACCCGCTGAAGAACAGGTCAAAGAAGTTGAAGCACTGGGTTACAGACGAGCAGTGAAATCTTATCAGTCCGGTTCCAAAGCAAAATTTGTGGAAGTGGAATGGACTACCAAAAGTGGTGAGGAGTTCTACAAACTACAAAAATTACCGTTGGGTAGATCAAAAAAACTAGGTAGATAGTTTTTAACACATCTATCAAATCTATAAATACGATTACAGCGCCACTCCAGTAGTGACGTCGGAATTAACAGGACGCTTGAGTTTTACTCTTTACTGTTTGACAGAACGCCCTTCCGTATGGTATAATAAACCTAGTAGTTAAACTTAAAACTAGGAGAATATTATATGAAGAAAATGATTCTGACGTTGTTGATATCTATCATAACAACAACAATATCGGCCAAGGAATTTACAATGGCCATTCAACCCACCTTTGGTGCTCATCAGCATATAGGATATGAAATAATCGAGAGATTAGAAGCACGAGGCATAACAGTAAACACAGTACCAACAAAATCATCCATCAAAGGCAATTCCTTACTGATGAATAAACAGATAGATGTCAACGTGGGGTCTATCACATCGTTCATTGTTTTAAATGATAAGATGCCTGAGCAAAGTTTGTTGCTATCTGCCATTGGGCATTACAAGTATTTCTTACAATGTACACCTGACATCAAAACAATGGAAGATGTTAAAACTACAAAAATTGTCACTTCTGGTAGAAACACCTTGGAACATCACACAATCAGGTGGTTGGCAAAAGAACACTTTGGAGATCCTTATGCACTTGATGAAAATTTTATTACCATGAAAAGACCTCAAATATGGCAAATATTGCAGGCCGGATCTTCTGACGTGAAATGCGTGATGACCGGAGCACCATTACAGAACAAGATACAGGACGAACTGGGTTTTGTTACAGTTGCCACAAGTGATGTTGAAAAAGGTATAGCAGGATCATACAATGCCTATTGGACAAGGAAAGATTGGGTTGATCAGAATCCCGATTTGGCTTATGCTTTCATAACAACAGCGGTAGAAGTTATACGTGATTATAACAAGGATCCTATAACAATTTTAGAAAAATTTATTCAGAAAGACAAAATGGACACAACTGCGGAGTATCTACAAAAGGGACACATAAAAAATCAAGCAATATTCCATTCCGATCTAAGGGGATCAGAGTATTTTAATAATTTTTTATACGAAATAGAATATCTCAAAGATAACAAAGGCGACATATCAAAAATGATCTATCGTGCAGAGGCGTTGAAATAATGCAATTGATTTCTGTTGCTCCTCTCAGAAACAATGTAGAGTTATTTAGACCTATAACTCTACATCTACGACCTGGCGAAGTAAACACATTGATGGGAGCATCGGGTATTGGAAAAACTAGTCTTCTCGAATGTATCTCCGGAGGTTGTGAATACACAGGAAAGATCATAGACAATTCAAATATTTTCAGGGTATTTCAAGATACAGAACAACTATTTCCTTGGATGACCGTGAGGGAAAATTTAAGACTGGTTACAGATATAAATTGGAACAAGATTGCTAAAAAATTAAAATTAGAAAAACATTTGGATAAAATGCCCAACGAGTGTTCAGTTGGTCAGAAACAACGGTTTACTCTGATGAGAGCTCTATATAGTGATAGATCAATATTGTTATGTGACGAACCCATGAGCGGTGTTGATGGTGCCACAGGAAAAGAAATAGTGAGAGAATTTAAAAAATTAGTTAAAAGCACAAACAAAAAAGTTTTATGGGTTACACACAATCAAACAGAAGCCAAACAATTAGGAAAAGTTATCAAAGTAAAATGAATAGTATAAAAAGTTTTGTAATTATTTTAATAGTTTGGCAATTACTATCAATGTCTATAGGTAACAATTATATTTTACCAGGCATCGATATATTGATAGTCGAATATCCTCAATTATTAACTGATATAAGATTTATAGGTGCCTTAACAGACAGTATTTTATTCCTAATTAAAACTTGGTTTTTGATATTGAGTCTATTGTTTGTTGTGATTATAATATCTGTTTTAAATAAGCAATTTAGATTTATCTTCAAGAGCCTTTGTGCATCTTTACAACCCACACCAACTTTTGCATGGTTGCCGGTCTTCATGCTCGTGTTTGGAGTGAATGAATTAACAATAATTTTATTAATGATCTTTGCTACCGTTTGGATGGTGGGATTAAACATGATCGTTTCCTTGGAGGAATCTCTGACAAAATGGTCTAAACACTGTGGCAATCTAAGATTGGGAGTAATAGAAAGTATAATAAAAGTTTATCTTCCTAGTTTAAAACCTTTATTGGTCGCTAATTTCAAAACGTGTTGGAATTTGAGTTGGAGGATATTGATAGGTATAGAAGTTGTGTTTGGCACTATAGGCAGTCATTGGGGTATAGGCACTTACATGACAGATGCCAAAGACATAATGGAAACATCTACCATGTATGCTGTCTTTTTCATTATTATATTAATAGGTATTGTTGTAAACGAGTTATTTGATAAAATTCTAAAGGAGAAAAATTAAAATGAATAAGAAAGTACACAAATTTCAAGTAGTGGGTGGCAATTTTGATAAAGAATTATCATACTATAAGGCAAACTTTGGCAGAGAATATTTGGAACAAGTGCTTGAAAAGAAAGATTATAAAAAGTCACTTAAAATGGGACAAGCAAATATCGATTACAAAAAGATTGGTATAAAAAGAAATTCTCGAGGTTATATAGATCCTGTTAAAATGCCAACATTAGAGAAACTAAGAAAATTGCTAGGTTGGAAAAATACTCAAATGATCATAATGAAATATGAACAAGGCGAAATACAACTAAGACACATAGATCATATGCCCGATTACGATATAGCAGAGAGAAAAGAATTATATGTCAAAGCAAATGAGTTTAAAAATCCAGAGTACCATAGAATGTTATTAATGTTGAATGATCGAAAGCCTGGACAGTTCATGCACATCGAAGACAAAATTATTAATAGTTGGAAACAAGGCGATATGTTTTATTATAATAGCAAGGAAGTATATCACGGAGCAGGAAACTGCGGAAATGAACCTCGTTGGATATTGAGAATAACAGGTATCCCAACGAAGAAGTTTGAAAAATTTAAAAAGAAAAAAATTATAAAGTTATGAGCGAAATAATATTAGAGCTAGTACATCAGGCCCCGGGGGAGTTTGAAATACCATCAATCAACTATAAGGGTATGAACTATAGAACTGTGTATTTTATAGATAAATGGGAGCAGGCTCAGGTGTACGAAGTTGATAATAAAATAGTATCCAATTGGAAAAAACACTCTATGCACACAACAAAATTTGGACAATCTTATTGTTCTTTGAATTTAAGCAGACAGCATCGTAGGTTTGTTGTTCTGTATCATAATAAAAAGTTAAACAAAAATATCGTGCAAAAATTATTAGATAAAAAATTAAAGGATTTTACATGATTGATGTTTACTGGACGGCTAATGGAAAAAAACATCTAAGCAAAGTGATCGCTGTGGAGTCCGATCCTAATTGTAAATTTTATTATAAAACAGATGCATTGACGAATTATGATTTTAAAAATTGTCCAGACATCACTTTAGATGAATTAATAAAAAACAGACTTCTAAAATTAAAACAACAAGATATTAGGTTGATCTTGTGGTACAGTGGAGGAACAGACAGCAAGACAATATTAGATTGTGCGTATCGTCATAATATTGAATTTGATGAACTAGTTTTTTATGACAAATTATATGATCCTTATTCATTGTATAAAGAAGAAAAAAGATTAGTAATGAAGGATATACAAAATTACAATAAAAAATTCAATAGTAAAATAACAGTATTGGATGTGGGATACGAGACTGCCAAAAGTTTTTATTTAAAACACAAAGAAGATTGGGTTAGGCAACCTTTTATCACAGATAGATTTAGCAAACATATGAGATATAATATTTTAGATACTCACCCAATAGAGAAAGAAAGATTAATCAACGACAAAACAATTCATATAACTGGAAACGATCATCCTCGTCTTTACCTTGACGATAATAAATGGTATTTAATTTATTTTGATACACAAGAATATTGCACATACTATCTACCTCAATTTTTTAATCTATTTTGGGACGATTTTGAAATTCTCAATTGGCAAACACACAAAGCCATTGCTTTTTATGAACAACACGCAGATTTAGATAATGAAAAAGTACAAAAATTTCAAGGGCACAATCCTGTGTTTGATCACAAAGAGTTTAAAAAATCTCTAGGACTTGTTATGCCGGATAACGATGATATTGCTTATAAAAGACAAAATGCCTTTTTATCCACAACTCATGTTAATTATGAATGTGCATCTATGGAAAAATATGCCAAAGAAAATGATAAAGAAGTTTTTGACATTTATCAAGAAGGAATGAAAGTATTAAAAAGTATTAATTTTGAAAAAGCAATTTATAGTGATTTGATCTACATTAAAGATCAAAATTTTTGAGAAAATAGTAAGAATAAGGACTGTTCCACCTTAGGATAATTTCGTTGTCGGGTTTCATAATAATTTCATTTTTATCATTAGTTAACAAAGAAAAATAAGATAAACAACTAAAATCATTTATAGTCATGTCGGCGATGTTAATATAATGTTGTTTATAAGCATTTTTTACTTCTAAAATAGATTGTGTGATCGATGTGGGTTCTTGGACACTAAATTTGACCACGATTCTTTTGTTATTGTATTCCATTGTATAATTTGTGACTTTGTTGTTATTAAACTTTATTTCAACAGGATTCTCGTTTGTTTTTTTTAAAGTGTCTATGTAGATTGATATATCTAAATGTTTATTCATCGTCGTCCTTGAATCTATCTTTTAATTCTTCTGCTTTTTTATAACTCCAATAGTATAAGGCATCAAGCCATATTAGATTTACAACATATCCCAACATTGTAAACCGTATTCCCATTATGCTTGGCAACAGATACAACCCCAAGAACAGGAAAAATACATAATTGAACACTCTCTCGTTGGGTACCCACCAGTTCAGCCAATTGTACATCTATATTCCTTTCGACAACAGATCAATTAATTTTTCTGTTGTTCCTAAATAATAACTTTTTGTTGTGCCCACGTGTCTTATCAGTGTTGTAAAATTTTTGTATTTTTTTGAATCAATGATTCTTCTGTCCATGGGTAGAGCGATCTTTGGTCTGGGAGAGCAATTAAATATCTTGAACCTGTTTTCTTCTGTTGTCATTCTTGGATCTCTTGCGGCTATGTAACTCAAGGTCACTTCCGGATTCCAATTTAAAACAGTCATTGGATGTTTGCCATCGGCAATCAATAATTTTACAAGATCTGCTTCACTTTGTAGGTATCCGTGTTTCATATTTCCCTCGCTGTCTTTTAGTGTGGCATCGTATTCCTCTTCGTACATGATAGGATCGGGTATGTACAATTCATTAAACCCCATCCCCGTCAATAATATCCCATCGCGATCATTCACATAATCCAACACAAATTTCACAGTGACAGAACCTGCTGTCATTATGCTACAATATTTTTTCGAATGAGCAATCAGATTATCAATATACTGATCCTCATTGATGTTGATCACGTGAGGTTCGATGTTGTTTTGTTTGCACCAACGAAATGCCCACCAGGTGTCTAACGAGTTCTCTTTGTTGAGAGTTACCACTATTGGTGTGAATTTAATTTTTTGTTTGACCAATATGTCCGCAACATACTCGCTATCTATCCCCCCACTCATGGCAAGATAGATTTTTTTATTGTAAGTTTCGTGTATGTCTGATACTGCGTTTCTTGTGGCGACATCTATAGGAACAATTTTATTGTTTCCTTGAGGTCTTAAAAAACATTCAAAATCATTGCTTGGATATGGATTTTCATAACTTCTATTCCATTTATATTTTATCCAATTATCTTTACCGTATCCTGGCAGAGAATCATAATCCATTATTTCGTAACCAATTTATGTAATGTGTTTTTTGTTTTTCCAAAAATTTAGATTGAAAGTGAGGTACAACCGATTCGGATTGTGTTTTATCTTGGCTCCAGGCAGTTTCCCATATGTGACAGTTCAACTCCCAATTCTTTTCGGAATATCTTGTGTCTCTGTATTTGTAAACAGTCACATTGGTTTCTTTATCGTTGATTGGGTTACAGACGGTGTTGAACCAAGCACCAGGAAAGTATTCCATCATTGTGTATGGATACACACAGAACCAAGCGGCACCGTGTTTCCTTTCTCGATCTTCTTGTAGCATTGTCTGTCCAAAATCATTATCTAATTTTTCTTTGTTGTTGGGAGCATACTGCACTGACGAATTTTCTAAAATCTCCCATTCAACTTTTTCCACAGATAGTTGATCATATATTTTTGGATGAACTACTGGAAGATGATCCATGTCTAAAAAAATATTAACAATATCAATATAATTTGCCTTCACATTATCTACACGCATTTCTTCCAACACAAGATGATCGCTCTTGATATAATCTATTGTGGGCAAGTCGTGTTTTTCAGAAAACAAATAGCCATTCCATTCAAAAACTTCTTTATTTTCTAAATTCTCTTCATTCTTACACCAATGTGAAGTGCTACCGGAACCAACAGGTTCTCCTTTGCTTGTGAATGACCAACCATGATATGGACATAGTCTGGTATTTTGTCCTTGTGTTCCTTTAAAATAAGAACCCTGATGTGGACAGATATTGCTGTAAAGAGTGTACAGGTCTTTGTTTTTATTTAATGACCAATCTTTTAAATGTGGTAAAACTTTCCACGAATTATTTTCCAAATCGTTTTTGTGTCCGAGCAACATAACAATTTTATTTATTGGGTGTTAAGAAAGCGTATTGACGTCTTGAAACAATGCAAGTTCTTTCTTTATTATCTCAATATCGTTGTTGTTCATATTTTCCAAAAGAACTTTTGATTTTGCATATACACTGCCAGGAACAGATAGTCCTAATATGTTCAATGAATCATTTATGATTTGTTCTGCGGTTTTTCCGGAATCCGAAATCTTATTTTTGATTCTAACATCTTTTAATGCCTTACGTGTGACTGATCTTATATCTGTATAATCAACGACATCCGGTAATCCTCTCAATCTCATAACACTTTCTATTATTTCATTTGCCGACGAATCAGATGCAGGATTGTGATATAATGCATTATCGTAACTGGAATTTGTTTCATACTCGTCAAAGTATTTTTTCCAATCGGCGTTCTGACTCAACCTAGATAGCAACTGTGCTATTGTTTTGTCAGAAGCAAAACTTTGATATATGTTGTGTGTGGTCAATGATTCGCTGTAGGTAAAAATAGATCCTAAGTTGGATGTTTCAAGTGCAATTTGTGTTTCGATCGTATTTTTAACAGACACAAGATTATTATAATATTCAGTATATATACCGGTCGACAAATTGTTGTGAAAGTTTGTTGATGTTGAAATGATGGAACTAACTAAAGAATTAAATGTGGACACGTTCAAATCTGTGCTGTCTTCTAATGTATCTATCAAATCACTCATGTTTTGCAATGCTGTCTGATATGCTGTGTCTGTTGACATAATTTGTTGATTTATAAAAGTCATTGTTCTCGTTAAGGTTTCTAGGGTGTTATCCAAGTAACCGGCTATAGAGCCAAAGTGTCCATTTATTCCTCTGTTCATAGAATCTGCAGTCACTCCGTACAATGTGGGTATGGTCAAAATAAATCCTTGCACTTCGCTTAGATGTTGTAAGAATGTTCCTGTGTTTGGCCTGTCGTCGTCTGGATCTTGTTCACCTAGGCTACCATCTAAAATTTTTACAGTGTGTGCATCTAGTTCGTCCAGATATTTGACATTTAGATACGTATTTGTGTTTATGGCATCTTTTATGCTGTTCTTTTGTGAGTTGGTCAAAACTTCGTTGACATCTGTTTTTGAAAGCAATGTTCTCGTTTTGGAAATAAATCCTGTGTTACAGTTTGTTATTCCATTTTGAACTCCTTGATTAGAGAAATTTGGAGATGTGTTAACTAATGTTTTTAAACCTTTTAAGACTGCCATTCTATGATCCTACAAATACATTGGGCGAACCTTGTATTACTCTAGTACAGGTCGGGTCACCCACCCTACCAACTCTTATACCTTCCGCATACACAGATCGAGTGGTTGCTTTCAAGGTTGCCGAATGAGGACAACAACACGGCGGACATCTACACGGTAAGAGATGTCTTGTGTTCCTATGACCGTTTCCGGACACTCTTATACCATTGGCAAACACACTTCTAAATGCACCTTTTCTATAAGGTGTTGAACAGTGTGTTGCTTCTCGATCACCTTTTCTTGCAATTGGTCTAGACATACCAATATTTATGGCTGTGAAATATGTGCGTTTTTAATGTTTAATGATAGAGTCGATGTCGTGTAATTTACGTAACAACGGTTCTAGATCTTTCAAATTTAAGTTATTGGGACCATCTGAATATGCCTGATCAGGATTGTCATGAACTTCCATGAAGATCGAAGCAACACCAACGGCAACACCTGCCTGTGCGATCACCGGAATGTGTTCTCTATTTCCTCCGGATGTTGTTCCTTGTCCTCCCGGTTGTTGACAAGAGTGTGTGGCATCTAGACACACAGGGTATCCTGTCTTCTTCATTTCGTATAAAGATCGCATATCAGTGACCAGTGTGTTGTATCCAAAAGACACTCCACGTTCACATAACATTATTTTATTGTTACCCGTGGATGCTATTTTTTCTGCCGAATGCTTGATGTCCCATGGTGCCATGAATTGTCCTTTCTTAAGGTTGATCCATTTGTTTGTTCTGCCAGCCGCTAATAACAGATCAGTCTGTCTGGAAAGGAACGCAGGTATCTGTAACATATCTACAACTTCTGCGACAGGACCACACTGCTCGGCCGTGTGTATGTCTGTTACCACAGACACATCAAATTCTTTTTTTAATTTTTCAAATATCTTTAGTCCTTCTTCAAGTCCCACACCTCTCTTACCTTGTAGAGAAGTACGATTGGCCTTATCAAAAGATGATTTATATATAAAGTTCCAGTTATTTTTGTCACAAATACTTTTAATGGATTCACACATTCTAAATGCATGGCTCTCTGATTCTATTTGGCAAGGTCCTAACACAGCAAATAATTTTTTATCGTTGCCTAGCATTGAGTCTATATTCATTATTGTTTTTCCCTTCTTAAATTATTATTGATATCTATTGTTTTTTCCAATTGAGTGAATGGTGTCTTTAGTATTTCTCGAGCAAAGTAAGCCAAAGCCGAAGTATCTTTTGGAAAACAGGATCCCGCATATCCTCTTTGTCCGTCATTGCCTGGTACTTTAAGATGTGTTGCTCCAATACGAGGATCTGTTGCGATAATTTTTGCAAAAGTTTCCCAATCAGCACCACCGGCAGATTTTAATACATCATACATCTCGTTCATGAAAGTAACTTTGGTTGCCAAAAAACTATTGATACAATATTTGATCATGGACGCTGTTATTATATCTGTTTTAAAAACAGGACAAGGTTTACAGATTGAATGATTCTTATATAAGTTTTCAACCCAATCTGTGCTCTCATGTTCTCCGCCAAAAATATGCATAGATGGATTACAAAAATCATTTATATAATTTTTTTCAGTGAGAAATTCTGGATTATATACTAATCTTATATTTGAAAATTGTTTTATTATTTTTTCTATCATGTAAGATGGCACTGTGCTTTTTAATATTACAAATTGTGTGTAGTTGTTTAATTGTTTCATGACATCGAAAAGAATAGAAACATCACATTCCCCTGTAACCGACTGTGGAGTGGGAACACAAACAAAGGTTGCGTCTGGCTTGAAATTAATTAAATCTTGTATTGAATTGTTGTTGTGTTTTGGATCAACTATCAATTTATCAATATTATGCGTGAATCCATGATCCACTGCTGATCCTACAAACCCATGTCCGATAATACCCAGTTTCATATGTTGTATATTATACTGGGTATTATGAACAATGTCTACTATTTGAGTTTGGTTCTCTTTACCATCTCCTCGAAGGTTGCCTCGTCCAGTGGCACCAGTCCAAGGTTTGAGAGGTAACCCCTCTTGCCCATCGCTTTGGTGCTGATGTAGGCCTTCATGAACCCCTCCAGGCCGGGCACTAGGTCGAAGTGCTCTTTCTTGAAGTACACGAACAGTGGTCTCGCGATCGGATACTCATAGCTCTGGATTGATTCTAGGCTGATGGTCTTGCCCTCGATCTGTGCCGCTTGGATCTTGTCCCTGCTGGAGTCCAGGTATGAGAATCCAAAGATGGCGAACATCTCTCTGTCCGCGGTCAGTTTGTTGATCAACAGTGTGTCATTCTCACCCACCTCGATCACCGCACCGTCCTCCCTCAGGATGCTACAGGATTCCTTGTCCTTGTCCTTGATCTCTTTCGGACAACCTTTGTTCATCACGAGATCGACCCATGCGTCTCTGGTTCCGCTCGTCGCGGGAGGTGTCATGATCTTGATCTCATAACTTGGTAGGCTGGGGTCTATGTCTGACCACAACTTGGGTCTCGTCCCTAGGTCCGCCATGGCCTGCCACAGTTGCTCTTTGGTTAAGTTCACTTTTGGTCCTTTCACAGAATTAGCGAAAGCGATACCATCATTACCCACTTTGAATTCTACGAATGATACTCCGTTCTTCTTACACAATTCGATCTCTTGGTCTTTGATAGCCCTCGAGGCGTTTGTTACAGAGGGAGAGTTTGGTCCTATCCCTGCACAGAATAATTTCATTCCACCACCTGTGCCAGTCGACTCAACAATCGGAGTTCCGTGTTTGCTGTCCTTACCGAATCTCTCTGCCACCACAGTGGTGAAAGGGTAAACTGTTGACGAGCCAACAACTTTGATTGATTGTTCTGCCGCTTGGGCCAGTGATGAAAATAAAACTACCGCACAAAGAATTTGTATTAGTTTTTTCATTTATTTCCTTTGTTTGATTTGTTTTAATGTTTTCATTGGTTATAAAACGCTATTATTTAAACACAGAAACCTTAAAGTTTTGTTACAGATATATTAAACTTTTGTTAAGATTGTTTTCTTTTTTCCAACCATTGTATCACTGTATCAATCCAGCACAACCATATGTTGTAGTTAGAACTGTTGATGTCCTTGCGACCTATTTCCCAGAACTCCTTGTCTTTCTTGCGAGGTCCTGACTCACGTAATTGTTTTATCTGATCTAATTTTGCAAACTTCATAGACCTAAAAGATCTCTCATTCCGGGTTCTATCATTTCTCTGCTCCATTGTGGAGTCATTGTGATCCTCACTTTGCATCTCAATCCGGGTATGCTCTCAATCTTTTGTTGTATCTCTCTGGGCATGGAATCAGCGGCAGGACAGAATGCCGAGGTCAGACTCATTAACACAAACACATATCTGTCACTGGTAATTTTTACATCGTAGATCAATCCCAGTGTGTAGATATCCACAGTTATCTCTGGATCATACACAGTTTTTAATTTTTCTTTTACTATATCTATAAATTCTTGATGAACTTCTGTGTCTTCTTTTATATCTTCAAGTGTTGCGTGTAGGCTAGGATCCACTGATGCATTGTCTTGAGGGATCCAGCCTGGGGGTGTGCTATGCATTGGCGATCCTTATAATTCTTAAAATTAATTCGCCCAATCCGTTTTGTCTTTGAAGTGTTAACAATTCTTTGATTCCTAGTTCTGTAAAATTTTCTACTGTCAAGTTTGCAACTTCGCTACGATGAGCTCCGTTTACTATGTCCGTGACAACTTTAGCAGTTCCTTTAGTAATAAAGGCATCACCATCAACTCTGTATTGCATTTTATTTTCTGCATCTGCACCGCCTACTATCCACAACTTACTGGCACAACCGTGTATTCTGTTTTCTTCTGTTTTAACGGCGTCTGGTAACGGCTCTACTTCTTTTGCTTTGTCAACAAGATATTGTAGACGATCGTGACCTTCTAACATTTTTAGATCATTACCAAATTCTTTTATTTTTTCTAGTATCATGTTCTTATGGTAACACGAAATAATTTAAAAGTCAATATTGATTTATAATGAAAACTTTTTGAATGAGTCTTTCTTGACGTCTTGCTTGATGCCACCCACAATGTAAGACTCTACTTCTGTCTCCTGTGGAGCCACCTGCATACCTTTTGATGACAACCAATGCTGTGTCCAAGGTAAAGGATTTTGTGATGCTGATATATCGTAAATTGGATCAAAGCCCAATGCTCTCAATCGCTTGTTTGCTGTCCACTCAACATAAGATCCTAATAATCTTTCGTTCAATCCAATAATCGACCCGTCTCTGAATAGATATTTCGCCCAGGCTTTTTCTTCTTCCACACAGTCTTTGAACATCTGGAGCACAGTTTTTTCTGTGCCTTTCATTGCTTTGGTCATTTCAGGATCATCACCTTTTTGCCATGCTTTGATCACATGTGTTGAAAGGTTCAAGTGTGTGGCTTCGTCTCTAGCGATCAGTGAGAGGATCTTGGCCGATCCCTCCATCAATTTCAATTCACCAAATGCAAAGGTACAAGCAAATGAAATATAAAATCTCAAACCCTCCAGCAAGTTCACGGTCATCATTGCCAGATATAGTTGTTTCTTAAGTTCAATCATGTCCACTTTTTTGCCCACAGCATAATCCATGGCCATTGCTCCGAACTTGTCATACTCGCCTGTTACACTTTCTGCTCTTTTTAATATTTCCTTGTCATCTAATATTGTGTCAAACACTTCTGATGGATCCGAATACACATTCTTCATGATGTGTGTGTATGATCTTGAGTGTATGGTTTCGAAGAAATCCCAAGTCACAATACAGCCTTCCAGTTCCGGATTAGAAACATATGGTAGGAACATAAGACTTGGTCCTCTGCCCTGCACTGAATCCAACAGTGTTTGATATTTTAGATTGCTGGTGAATATGTGTTTTTGTTCTGGCCTGAATCCTTGATAGTCTGCTCTGTCTTTTTGTAATGAAACTTCTTCTGGTCTCCAGAAGTAACCAATCATGGTTTGGTTCAGTTTATCAAACTGTGGATATTTGAAATCGTCGTACCTCTGTACGCCACCGTCCTCACCAAAGAACATGGGTTGTTTTGTGAAATCTATTTTTTGTTTATTGAATACTGTCTTCGTCATTGGGTTATTTATATTGCACAGGCGTCACAGGCTTCTTCGTCCTCACTGTTCTCATTTACTCCAAGATCGGTTAGTTGTACGTCTTCGCCTTCTGCGGTCTCTGTGGTTTCTATACCCGATGGTTGTACATCTTCTTCGTCACCTTTGAAATCATAAGTGTTTTGATAGTAAGAAGTTTTCCAACCGTATTTGTATGAATTTAATAAATCCGAAGCCATTACTGACAACGGTACTTCGTTATTTTCATAGTTGAGTGGATTGTAACTCCAGTTGCCCGATATGGCTTGGTCAAAATATTTCTGCATCATTGCCACAACATTGATGTAACCTTCATTTGATGGCATATCCCACAACAGAGTGTAGGCATTTTTCAATTTAGGAAATCCTGGCACAATCTGTTTGAGTGGACCTTTCTTGCTTTTCTTAATGGATAACAATGCTCTCGGTGGTTCAATGCCGTTGGTTTCGTTGCTAACAACTGAAGAACTTTCCGATGGCATCTGTGCTGACAATGTTGAATGTCTTAGTCCGTATTTTATAATGTCTTTTCTCAGTGACTCCCACGCATATCTTTGTTTGTGTGGCACAATTTTATCTATATCTTTTTTGTATGTGTCTATAGGCAGTATTCCGTCTGCATATTTTGTTTGAGAGAAACCTTCGCAGGCACCACGTTCTTCTGCCAGTTTGTTGGATGCTTTAAGTAGATTGAATTGAAATGCTTCAGATAGTCTATCCACTGAGTCCCATGCTTCTGGTTGTGAATAATTAAAACCTAGTTTGGCTAGATAATGTGCCAACCCAATATAGCCAACACCCAAACTTCTTCTTTTCTTTGTGCTGGTCTCTGCCGCTTTGACAGGATACTCTTGATATTCTATAATTTCTTCCAAGGCTCTCACAGCCAGGTCACATAAGTTTTCTAACTCTTCTAAATTATTGAGGGCACCCACATTGATTGCAGAAAGAATACATAAAGCAATCTCACCTTTGTCGTCGTCGATGTGTTGTATGGGTGTTGTTGGCAATGTTATTTCTTGGCAAAGGTTTGACATACTAACTTTATCTTTGAAGGACGAATGTGAATTACAATGATCTATGTTCATTATGTAGATACGTCCTGTCTCTGCTCTTTCTTTCAATAGATCAAAAAATAGTTCTTGTGCTGAAATAGTTTTTTTAGGAACATTTTTATCTTTTTCATATTTTACATATAAATCATCAAACTTGTCTGTGCCGAACGCATCATACAGTCCCGGAACTTCGTGTGGAGAGAACAAAGTTATTTCTTCGTCGTTAATGAATCTTTCGTAAAACAGTTTAGATAACTGGATTGAATAATCTAATTTTCTAACCCTGTTGTCTTCTGTGCCTTTGTTGTTTTTCAGAACTAATATGTCTTCGATTTCTTGGTGCCATATTGGGAAGTGTACAGTTGCTGAACCACCTCGCACACCGTTCTGTGTGCAACACCTTACTGTGCTTTCGAATTTTTTGAGGAACGGGACGACACCAGTGTGTTGAACTTCACCACCACGTATCTTAGAATTGATACCACGAATTCTACCAGCATTAATACCAATTCCTGCACGACGAGCCACGTAAAGACCAATAGCCATGTCAGTACTAAAAATGCTAGGAAGAGTGTCGTCGCTGTCAACGAGAACACAACTTGCAAACTGTCTGATAGGCGTACGTACACCGGCCATGACCGGAGTTGGGATATTAATTTTGAATTGAGAAATTGCGTCATAATATTTTTTAACATAGCTCATCCTTTTGTTTTTTGGATAATCGGCAAACAGTGTTGCTGAGATCATCATGTACATATCTTGTGGAGTTTCGTACAACTCGCCCGACGATCTGTCTTGTACAAGATACTTATCTACTACTTGTCTTAAACCAGCATAGGCAAAATTTAGATCTCTGTCTCTTCTTATCCAAGTGTTAAATTTTTTTAATTCGGTTTTATTGTATTTTTCAACGATGCCTTTGTCATACACACCCAATCTGATATTTCTCAAAATTAATTTCAAGAGTGGCATATATTCATATTGACCGTGTGCTTCTTTTCTCACATCATAAAGCAGTAACCTTGCCGCGGCATATTGATAATTGGGATTTTCCAGAGTGGTCAGGTCATTGGCCGAACGCACAAGAACATTTTGAATGTCCTTTGTCGACATTCCGTCATAAAATTGCAAGTTGGCATTGATTTCTATCTGTGATGCTGATACCCCAGACAAATCTTCACAGGCTTCTTCAACAACAAAATGAATTTTATTGATGTCCAATGGCTCCAACCTGCCATCTCTTTTTGCAACATTGATGGCGGAGGTATTAGTATTGGTCATTACAGTATTATTCAAATTGGATTTTGTTTTTTTTGTATGGGTATTTATCAGAGTTTTTTGTTCTTGTACTGAAATGTTTGCTGTCATAATTTTATTTTTATTTTTGTTTATTATAGACTATTATAATAAAAAAATAATGACAAGTCTATGACAAAATGTGTAAATCACACACACAACTTGTGATATTATTATATTATTTTGGAAAAAAATAATTAAACACCAACTGTGACTTGATAGTTTAATGTGCCGGCAACACTGTTGTCGGTGTTATATCTAATTACCACAGAATCGCTTGATCCTGAAGAATCTAGATCATCCCACGAAGGTATCAAATCAACCTGCACATCACTGTTTTCTTCAAATTCGTCACTGTAGGAAACGCCAGTGGTATATGCGTTGATGATTAATTTTCCAACTCTATGATTAGAACCTCTTTCAATTTTGTATTCAATTGTGATCTTTTTGTTTTCGGCCGCCGGGATCATTATTCCTGTTGATGCCAATGACTGATTGTTTTGCAGAGTTGCAACTCTAACAGGACTGGTCACATTGCAAATTCCTTGCACTTCATCTAGAGGAACCAGTGTGTTACTTCTTCTACCGCTGATGTCAAAATAGTCAAGTACAGAAGAACATTCATCTGCGTCAAACTGCACGATCGGGTATGTCGTTATGTTATCAACACCTCCGGAATTGGCCAAACCAACTGTTCGATCAAAAAAGTTATTGAAAGTTACCACATTTTTAACTTCTCCTGGGGAGTTAGAAACTTTTACAGCACTCTCATGAATTTGTTTAAATTGATTAGATAAAAACTGAATATTTTTTGGACCAGTTGTTTGTCCTGACGACGATCCATCTCCCAGCGTACCTATTACCGCTCCAAACCTAGCCAGTGTAAAATCTGAATTGATAAATTTCACAGATACAACATCATGATCCAATTGTACCAATCTAGCAAATTTTGTGAAAGTACATTTGTCAAATGTTATGTTTGATGAAGTCAGTGCGGTTGTGGATCTAATCGTGATCCCTTTGCCGACAGAAGAATCTATCGAAGGAACAACATCACCAGCACCTAAAGTGTATGCACCTTCAAATCCACAATCATAAAACGAAACATTTTCTGCACAGTCTATAGATATCCCACCATAAGATGTACCTGTTTTAAAAGTGATTCCTTCTACGGAAATATTTTTAGGTGTTGTTGCTGATCCAGTCATGCTTCCAAATCCTACGCCATCTTGATCGACTGTTTGTGCTATTGAACCTGTACCTATGTTATGAATAATTGTCTTGCCGTTACCTTCTCCCACCAATTGGGCATAAGGTGGAATCTTTAATGTTGAATTTATTTTGTAAATGCCTGCAGGAAAAAGAATTATTCTTCTGCTTTGAGCATCACCTTGATCCACTATGTCGGAGTAAATTTCGTCTAGGGCTCTTTGAATAGCCTGTGTGTTGGTGGTAGCAATTGAATCATTACCGTTTCCTATTGCTCCAAAACTTTTTATAGAAACAATATCGTCGAGTCTTGCCTGTAGAGATCTTGTTGTTGGAGAATTGACATTTGCACCAGTTAATATTGTGTCATCTTGTCTATAACCCTTGTAGATATATTGTAAAGCAGAAGCAAATCCTGTGGAATTTTCTGTGATGATTTCTGTGTTGCCCACAGCCGGTGCACCATCGGCCACTGTGCCATTACCTATGTAGAGTTTTTGTTCATCAATCACCCAACCCAGTTCTCCCGCGGCAAGTTGTGGCAAGTCGGTCGCTTTACCCCTACGGTGTTGGATTCTTGAAATTTGCACTATTGGCACTGTATTTTCTCCTTAAAATTTACAGTATTTATGCTAAAGGATAGACTTATAATATTGCTCTAGTCGACGATACCATTGGTCAGACCATTTATCATAATCGTCAATTTCAAAGGTTTGATACTCGTTGTTTTGTGTGCAGATAAAAATACGTCCTGTTTTTATATCAGTGTCAAATAGTTTGTTGTGTGCTTCTGCATAAGCCACTAATTGAAGATAGTAATCTTCCACCCATTCTTTCTTTTTCAATTTACGTGCTTGTTTGAAATCCATTATGGCAGGTGCTCCTTTGTACACTCCCACAAGATCTGTGGTACCTGCATATAGCTCGGGATAATAAAGCGAAACCTCAGATCCCCAAACCTCCGAAACATTGTTCAACCCATTGTCAATTATTATATTGGCCATGGCATGTGCCTTCTGCTGTATGAGATTAGACCCTGGAGTTCGATCTTCACCTTTCACGTGCTTCTCTAGGCTACGGTGCATCACTGTTCCTATGTTGGCACTCTCTGTCGTGATCTGCTGTGCCTTCTCCACACCAATCCTTTTACGCCAGGCGTGTAGGTGTGTCATATCCTTTGTGGCGCTCAGTACAGTTGTGACCGATGGCACCTGTCTTCCGTCGGGTGTTTCGTAATGACGTTTACCGTTACGAGATGCTCGACTGAGTTCGTTATATTCAAAACGTTGAATATATTCTATACCTTTGCTTTTGAATGTTTCTGTTGGTATTTTCATACAGTAAAAATTATATAGTATATTAGATTATATTACAATAAAATTCTGATTATGAATTATTGTCTGTGTTTCATAGCAGACTTGGCCATCTGCTTAACTTTATCCGTGGACCCTTGGTCGTCAAAATCCATTTCTGGATCTTTTTCGGCTTGTTTCTCAGTTTTCAATATGACTTTTTCTTGATCAAAATCATCAACAACACTTTTTAAAACATCGGAACTGTCGTACATGGACTTGAAAAGATTATAGTTGAACATGGGATATCCTGTGTTTTTCAATATCTGCTCCAAGGCATCAAAACTGATTTCCGAAGTTTGATCAACATCGTCGGCTGAACCTCTAAGGTTGGTCAACGTATTCATGACTGCGGATTGCAATTCTTGTGTTTTGGGATCTTGAAATTCTCGGAATCTCATCGGGATTACTTCCCGGCAAGTTTTGCGTATATTCTTGATGATGATTCAAAAACTTCACGCGATTCTCTTTGTTCTCTGCCTTCTGGTTCTGTGCCACCTGCTTCTGCATCTGTGGTTCCAAACTCGTCTGTTTCTGAATCTAATGAATCCAATTCAGTGTCCAATTCTGCTGTGTCGTCGGCACCCATTGGTTCCGAAGCAGTTTCCTCACCAGTCAAAATTCTCACACCGTTGTCAAGGTCTTGCCTTGTTTGTGTCAATGTGGATTCTGCTGTTTCCAGTGCTGGTTGAACAGTTGAGATAAATGCATCTGCCTTGTCGGCACCCATCTCATCTCTGATTCTGTCTGCCAGTTCTAACATACTTTCAGTTTTCATTGTGGCCAGATCTTCTAGATAACCTGTTACCTTGTCCATCATGTCTTTGGCGGCCAGGATCAATTCTGATTGTTGCTCCACACCTTCTTGAACAGACTCTTTGCTTAATAGATCACCCACCACTGCTTTTTTCTCTATGTCGGTCAGTTGAGGTGTTCTTTCAATTTTCTTGATCATCTGTTGTGTCTTGGGATCGCTTAATGCTTTTTTTGTAAATCCTGCATCAACTTCTTTGATTGCTTGATTTATCACGTCCAACATCATTTGATGTTTTTGATAATTTGCATCATTTAGCTCTCTGCCAAAATGTGTGTTGTCTGTGATTGTATGAATTTTAGTCCTAACCATGTTGGCCATGTTTTCCAGTTGGATCTTGCTTAACCCAGAAAGGTCAAGTGTTTGTCCGAATCTAGATTCAAATTCTTTCAATAAAGATTCTGTGGTTACTTTCTTAGTTAGATCTAATGCTTTCATTATTAAACTGTTTCTGTTGTTCTTTCAGATTTTGTAATACCTTGCTCATTGTTGTAGGCATCTACTTGATCTGCTATTGTTTCTACGAATGCGTCAAATTTATCTAATGCCGCTTGATTAGTCCAAACGTTTACAATCTTTAATGCATGTGAACCATCTGCGTTCGCAGTCACAGTTTTTTCAGTTTGTATCTCTCCTGCTTCCGTCATTCTCATGATTTCAGTTCTCAAAGGAGCATATGTTTTGAAAAAACGGACAGAACCTGCTGGTATATTAAAAGTTTGTGTTGTTCTTATCGCCATTTTTTTTCTCCAAATTTAAAGTTTTTCAATAACTCTTGTTACTTGTATGTTATTTATTCTATTGTACTCATTAATAGCGTCAGTATGACTACTGATTTTAGACTCAAAATCTTTGTAATCAGCATCGTTTGGCCAGTGTGTGGTTAATACGAGCTTGTTTGCACCATCCATGCTAGTGACTTCTTTTGTTGTTGTGACTTTTGTGTCTATGGTTGTTAAACAATAGGTTCGCCATAACTCTTCTAGTTCAGGACTAGATCTGAAATATCTTACCTTGCCAACAGGTATAATAAATGTATATGTTACTTTAGTAGCCATAATAATATATATTTACTGTTATTTATAATCATTTAAAAACCTAAATGTGTGATCGAATATTTGATGTATTTCTGACTTTATCTCGTCTGCTCGCCTGTTGGTCTCTATCAATTTGTTAGAATAAACAAACTCCTTGTCGTCATCGTTTTCTTTGACTGCCATTTTATAGAACCTCTTGAAGTTCTTTATATCAAATAGTTTTGATGCGAATTGTTCATCCAATGTTAATATTTGAGAAGGTATGTTTTTTTTATCTGCCAGATAATGTGCAACCAATATGGCAGTCTGTTTGAGGAAAATACTGTCATACAAAATCTTTGCCTGTGTCATGTCCGCTATCACATAAACATATCTGGTTGGATCTATCTTCTTGGGGACGATTGCGATATTACCAATTAAGATACCTTTGGAAAACTGTTTTGGTAAATGTCGAAAAGGTCTTTGCTTTTCGTCGTTTTTGGCCAGTTCATTTAATTTGTTCTTGAGATTGTAGGATTTTATTTGACTCTCAAGTATCTCATTTTTATTATCAACAATTTTTTTTGCCATAGAAATTCATACTACTTAACTAAACGTATGCTTCTATTTAATGCATATTGGGTATCATCAACAAGTTTTTTTCTTACCAGAGCACCCTTGCTGGCCAATATCCTTGCAGTTTCTATGTCTTCCACATCGAGGTTGCTTTGTAGGATTGGTAATTTACTTTTATATTTTTTTATAAAAGCAATTTGTCTTTGTGTTATGTAGACTCGAGCATATCGAGATAATTGTATGAACATTTTTTAAAGTTTAAGTTTGAATTCTATGAGGGCATCTTCATCAGGATCACAACAATCGTTGATAGTAATCCTGCTACCACGGTACCCGCGGTCATGATCAAAGTTTTATTGGAACTCTTGTGATTGTTCAACAAGTCGTCGTTGATTCTTTTCAATGCCAGTTCAATTGACGACAGGCGATCGTGTAGGCCTTTATACCTTTCGGCGCAAAGGTCCACGTGTGCTTCCAAATTTGTTTTTTCTAAATCACTCATAATAGTTCTCTTTTTCGCATCCATATGGATGCAGTTTTTGTTGCCTGTTTGAGAAGTTGATCTGCCTATTTGAGCCTAATATACTATTATTTATCTGTCGGGCCTATATCAATAAAGTATGTATTTTTAAATTTTGTATCCTGCGTGTTGAAGCAATTGGCCGGAAATGTGACTGTTTCCTGTAAAAAGCCGTGTGTTGGTATCAGGTCAAAATCTGTTATCAATCCAGCCACTCCGTTATCGCCATCACTGTAAGCACCAGTCTGCTCGGTCCTCCATGTGAAGGACCATATGTTCTGTTTGCCTTCTTTGTAGAAAGATCCAAAATGGAATTCCTTTAGATCAACTGATTGTTTTACAGGATCGTGGTCCCAATCCACGTTGGCCCTCAACTGTATCAGTTGTTGCACCGTGACGAAATTGGCTTTCTGCAATCTCACAGTTTCCAGTGTGTCTTTGCTATCCACCAACACTCCTGTGGGGGAGGTGAAGGGAAAAGGTAATGTTGTGTTCCCGGGATTACCAATGTCTACCAAAGTTATGATACAAAAGTTGTGCATGATGTTTACAAGGTATTTACAAAAGACGAAAGGGTGAACAAATAAATGCTCACCCTTTCAAAATAATGATTGTGTTAACAATCAGAATTTATTATACGTTGAAAGTCGCAACAGTTGTTACTGTGTAACCACTTACTGGTGCAGTCGCTATAGTTCCATTACCTTGGAATGCCGCGTATACTGGGTCAGTTCCGATTGTTCCAGAAAGACCAACACACACGAATGCGTCTGGACCGTTTGTGTCTGTACCGTTTCCAGATCCACCTGATACTTCTAATGCTCTAATTACAGATTTTAATTGAGCCTCAGTTGCATCGCCAGAATCTTTCGCGATAGTTACGATTAACGTTTTTGCTCCTAAACCGCTAGTGTTAACATTTAACTTTGCGTAGTTAGGTGCTATTGTTGTAGATGATGTTAAATCAGCCATTGTTTTTCTCCTAATTTATTATCAGTATTATGCTACTGTTAATGTTGTTGCCGCAACCACATCCGAACCAGTTAGGTCGATTGAAGTTGAGTCGTCACCTGTTACAGATCCTAATCCTCTGATCGCAGTCTGTAAGCCAGCCGCGTCCCACTGAGAGTTATCTACTAATAATGAGATAACGCCTGTGTTAGCATCTGCGATCGTGTAACCGATGGCATTTGTTGCGTGTAAAATCATCTGAATAACTTCGTTTGCACCAGTCTCGTTTCTTAGATCCTGAGCCGCATCTGATGAGTTTTGACACGTTACTTTGAATGCTCCAACGTTTCCAGTTTGAACATAAGTTCCCACTGCAAATGGAGTCGTGCTGATATTTCTTGATATCGTTGCCATTGTTTTTCTCCTTTTTTTCTCTTCGTTAATGGCGAGTCACCGCTCCGGTGACACGTTGCAATTATTTATGGTAAACTATGGTAATTTATGCTGTATTATAATGATTTTAACCAAACTTCATCACTTCTGGTACGTTTTTTGATTTTATAACCCAGTTTTTTCAATATGTCTTCTGCTACTCGCACCACGTGTGGTCTTTTTGCTCTTTTCATTTCTATGTTGATCACAGGACTGTTGTTGGCAACAGTTTCCACAGCACCTTTCATTAACAGGTCTTCGTATCCGTCCACATCTATCTTTATGAAATCGATGTTGGTCAGTTCAAAACTGTCCAGGGTCTTGATGTGTATGCTACCAGGAGTACGATCAAGCATTTGGTGTAGTGGTTCGTGGAAGGTGGCCGTGCTCTCAACATCTCCCAGTCCAAATTCATGCAAGATGGCATTTTGGTCATGAGGTATGTTCTTTTTCCAACATTCCACAAATATCGGGTTGGGTTCAAAACAGTGTACTATCTCAAAATCTTTCATTAGGTTTCGTGTCCACATACCCACATTGGCTCCTGCGTCTATGCACCCTCTCCAACTTTTGATGTGTGAGTAGGCTTCTCTTCTCAGTTCAGATTGTCCATCACCGGCATCCTTGACGAATGTGGGTTGGGTATGTTGACCATTGTATGCCACCCAAAAGTCTTTGCCGGTCGGATATACATTATCTTTTTGAAGGCAGTTGGAGCAGTCGCAATGATCACAATTCTCACAGTTGGCACAAGCATTTCCACAGTGTGTATCACAAGCACATCTAAAACATTTTACTTTTTTCATTTAATCTCTGCCCATGTAATCATCTTCCCATGCCTGATAATGTGACTTGGTGTGATATCTTTTATGATTTATTTCTTTCAATCCTTCCAGCATGGCTTCATGCATACTGATATTGATTTTATATAGCACGGGTGCTCCTTTGTACCAACGCCAGGTGGTTTCTTTTTCCATGTAATCGGTGAGCCAAACATACGATCCGTTTTTTAAACGTGTTGGTATCCATGCAAACTTTTTGTTGTAATAGTTTTCCGGGGGACCTAATATTGCACCTATGTGTTTCATTGTCCCAGCAGTTGTTTTATTTTTTTTGTTATATCTGTGGCGTGTAATTTATTTTGTAATAATTTTGCCATTCTGTGATTGACATTGTTCTTATCTGTTTTTTTGAGATTTGAATAATCACTGATGCTTCTACGTAGGTTTTTGTATTCGACGTTGCTGATGTTGAGTGTGTTTTCTAATTTTGTGAGGAAGTCATAATCATCAGACAATTTCCTTAGGTAACGTTTCACAGCCAGTGTCGGCAAGGTGGACCTTTGTCTCAACGCCTCTGCCTGTTTTGGATTTCTCAATTTTTTGACTATGTCTTCTTTACCATCCACGACCGATAGCATATTGTATAAATCGTTTCCTGATGTTCTCACGATTTTAAAATCACCATAAGTCAGTGTGCTTTGAGCATACATTTTTGCCCACTGTTTTCCTTCGTTGTTGATATTTTTTAGTAGAGACAAACCCAAAAATGTTAGATATATACGCTCTTGTATATCTTGGAACGTGAAGCGTTGTAGGTCGTTTTGTCTTCGAACCACTCTTGCTTCAGATACATACTGTATGAAGGGCATTAACATAGAAATATTTACCGTAAAATGGAACACAACTTAATATTAACCGATATACTCAAGACTGGAAACCATCAACAGTTACAATCTTTTATCGATATGCATTCGTTGAATGATCAAACATTTGAATGCACCAGTGATTGGTACTCCATACCCTCTTATGATTTAAAAAAGTATAAAAGAAAGTTTGCTGTGATAGATCATCGAATAGGAAACTACAAATTATGGGAAAATGATTTTTATTGGAAAGACTTGTACGATCGAATCGAATATCTTGTCAAAAACAAGTTTGTTATGATAATTTCAAATCCCTGGGAGTCCAAGCACACAATCATAAAGCAATTAAGAAAAATCGTCATAGAAGAAAACAGATATACCTACTGGACCGGGGGATCAAGTTGGTTTTGGTGGATGATGTTTGAAAGGTACAAAGATCAGAAATTTGACATAGATCATTCAAAAAAAACATTTGATTTTTTTTATCTAAACAAACAGGAAAGACCTCACAGGATAAAACTGTTTAAAAAGTTACAGTCAGAGGGATTATTGGCCGATAGTTTGTACAGTTTCCTTAGCGAAAACAAAAACTTAGATCCAAAATATGAATTACCATGGGTGGATGTCAACAATTATCCAAAGTACGGAAAAGATAGAGACATCTATGAACTTCCGTACAATCATTCTTCCTACAATATAGTTTCGGAAACACACGACTTTGGTGAGACATTCATAACAGAAAAAATATGGAAACCCATATTAATGAAACAGATATTCATAGTACACAGCAAACCAAATTATCTACAGGAGTTAAATGAGATGGGATTTAAAACTTTCAGTACCTTGTTCGACGAGAGTTATGATAAAGAAAATGACAGTGATAAAAGAATTGATGCCATTGTTAAGTTGTGTAAGTTTTTGAAAGATCAGAAAGCCGAAGAGTTATACAAAGAGTCAACACTTATCAGAGACCACAATTCAAAACATTTTTTTAATAGGTCTGCTCTACAGAATGAAATAAACAAAACCTTATTGGGTTTTATCAAATTTTTTGATGGCACTCAAGTTTCTTCTTGAGAATGTGAGCCTGTCCACTAATTTGACTGCACCACCGTCCGATCCAACAGCAACAAAACCTTCCGGGTCTGTGACTTCCAAACCATTCTCAGTCTGAGCAAATGTGCCAACCTGCATGGCTTGGTTCATTTTTTGGAGTGCTTCTGCTTTTAGTATTTGCACTTGTTTGTAAAAAGTCAGCATGACCTGTAATGGTTTTTTTATTGTGTTCATAAATGCCGGCATCTGTTTCATTTTTTGTTGTCTTAGTTGAATGGCCTTTTGTGCTTTCAGTCCAGCCATTTGTTGATTCATTCTTGCAACATAGAATTCTTGAAAACCTTTTAGAAATTGATTGACGTTATCAGGCAAACGTCCTTGTTTGACTTCTGAGTTTATAAACATCTGGAACATCGGAATGAACTCTTTGTTGGTTGATAACATGGCTGATAAATTTTGTGGAACGTTTGACAAAAGTTTTTTTAGTGTTTGGATACCACTGGCAAAACTTTTAGATTCAGATGCTGTAAAAGTGGCCGAGCCCGAAACATTTTTATAAGTGGCGTTGTCATACCATACATCGTTAGTTTTAACGAAAGAAGATATATCTGCGCCTGCTTGGGCGTTCATTTCTCCCAATGATTCACCTGTGTATGTTGTGTGAAAAATAATTCCTACTTTTGCTTGTGATATCGTTTTGCCTATTTCGGAATTTTCGGGAACAGCATAAACAATTTCGTTGGGTTTGAATGTGATAAAGTTTTCTCCGTTGATCTTTTGTCTCACAAGATCGTTGTCGGTAAACATCATATCTCCCTGTACAACTCCTTGTATGTTCAATTTGGACAAATGCACCAAACATTTTAATAGTTTCTCTCCCAAATCTCCAGTTCCGTGATTTGTTGCGATATCTTTTTTGGTATAATTTATTTTTGGTGATTTGGCAAATACTGATTTGGTACCAACGAAAAATTTTCCATTTGCAGGATTGATGCCACAAATAACAGCAGGAGCACCATCCCATTTCACTGACATCTGTAATGCTGTTGAACTCTGTCCTTTCAGCATATTATATATGTCAGTGAAATAGCCGACTACTGCTTCACCTCCTTGATATCCGGATGTGAGGATAATATCTTCAATGTGCTCTAGGTGTGTTCTTTTGAACTCTCTAAGGACTTCTTCAATTAACATTAGTCGTCCTCTTCTTGTAATTCACCCTCTTTGATAGTTAAAGACTTCTTGACTTCTTTTAGATCTTTTAGTTTGTTGACACCTCTTGTGAACTTACTGGCATCGAGGTTCTTTATCGACGAATTAAACTTTTTTTCTAGGATGTAAGCAGTCTCCGGGGTAAAATTTTCTCTTATGAAATATATCAAATTTATGGCAGAGTCGATGATATGCGATGCTCTAGACTCCACAAAATGCTCAGATTCATCTTTGTTAATTCTTACTGAACTTAATTCTTCGAGGATACTTTTTGTTCTTCTTTTCATAATTTTAATATATTAACACATTTTTGCTTGTTGTCTATATATTTAACTGATATCTACTTTATTTGTGCCTCTAAATTTTTAATTTTTTGTGAAAGTTCTACAACAATCTGTTTATAATCTGCTATTTGAACTTCTAGATTACCTATCTGTGCCGATAATAATTTAATTTGTATTTGTAGTTCTTCATTGGTCAGTGTGTATTCTTCGATTTTGTTTTTGTGTTTGATTTCTAACGCCATGTTAGCCTCTCCATCTTTCTTTAGTGATGTCTTTCCATTCTTTTTTTAATTTGATTTGCATATAAGTTTTTCTTTTTTCTAACTCATTGGAAAGATCTTTGTACAATCGAAGATATTGTGGATGCATTCCTTCCCTGGCTCCTGCCTTGATTCTGGGTTCATTGTCCTTGTGTGCCAGACTGGCTATGCTGGTACCACCCAACTTGATGGTCTCATCTTCGAGTGCTTTTTGTAGTAGACTGTAAATATGTCTGCCTCTGAATTCGTCCGCTGTGAAAATTAACACGATCCATCCTTGCCTATTCCATGGATGGTATTCATACACAACTCCTCCCATGGGTCGTCCATCCTTGTTCTCTGCAAATATAACCTTGTGATCGGACTTTATGAGTCCTGATGGATTCATTGCCCAGCCTTTCTCCATCATGAAGGCTATTGATTTTTCATATATCGTGTAAAGTTCTTTGTTTTGTACGAAACAATCAGAATGCCATATCGAAACAGGTTCTCCTGTTTTGTCTACTGTGTCCTCAATTTTATACTTCATGTAATAATACTAATACAATATTGACTTGTTGTCAAATTGCTTTTATAATAAGTATGTATATGATAAAATATCGACTTATCTGTGATTTGGATCACGAGTTTGACGGTTGGTTTCCAGATAGTAAAGAATTTACCAAACAAAAGAAAAAAGGACAACTGCTTTGTCCTGTGTGCGACAGTCCCTATGTCAACAAGGCCATCATGGCGCCCAATGTCAAGAAAACAAAAACAAGATCTGAATCCAAGAAAGAAAGACTACAACAAATGAGAGAGGAATCTCTGTCTTCTGAACAAATGATGCCGGCTTCACAGGCTTCCAATGTACTGAGACGTATTGGCAAATACATTACCAAAAATTTTGAGAACGTGGGCAATAGATTCTACGAGGAAGCCATCAAATGTGATCAAGGTGAAAGAAATGATCAGTTTTTTGGCACAGCCACAGAAGAAGAAACAAACAAATTGCTAGATAAAGGCATAGATTTATTTCATGTGCCCAAAGTCAAGGACAATTAATTCCATTTTTACAGCCTTTTTTAAAGGTTGACCAAAACAACTTTTTAGTGTAAAATATATTTTAATATGATGTTGAAAATAAATTCTTCATCTAAATTAACAGAAAGAGGCAACTATGTTTTTTAATCTATTTGGTAAAAAAACAACCTCTTCTAAAACTACAAAGGAAGAGAAAATGGCAAAAAGCACACAATACGTTGTATACACTAGAGAGTTCAAATCAAGAGCTAAACAAATCGGTGTATTCGCGGAGCCGGCTAAGGCTTACACAGTGAACGGTTCAGTTCATGGTGGTAAAATCAAGTTCAAAAACCTAGCAGTTAAAAACACTGCAAGAAAAACAGCGACTAACAAGTTGTTATCTAAAGGTATTGACTTTAATGTTAATGTATTAGGAGTTGCTCCTCAATCATCAGCATTAGAAATGAAATCAAACATTATTTCATTACTTAAAAAGTCTGGAAGAAAAGTAATTAACTTTTCTGCATAATCTAATCGTTTAGATTTAGTTGTTAAAGGGCGGTAGGAAACTATCGCCCTTTTTTTAAGGCATAAGTAAAGATGAGACAAGAGTAACAAGACAAGACGCAGAAGATATAACAAACCTCCCGCCCTATTTTAGATACAGACTACCTCATAACATAAACAATAAAGAAAGAGCAAACATGAGCAATCAAGGAACAGTTAAATGGTTCAACGCCTCCAAGGGTTTTGGATTCATCGCCAGCGAAGACAAGGATGTGTTCGTACACATCTCAGCAGTGGAGGCCGCAGGCCTAAACTCGTTGAACGAAGGCGACACGGTTACGTTTGAAACACAGGATGGTCCAAAAGGACCTAGTGCTGTGAATCTATCAGTAGCATAAATTTAGAGTATAAAAAGGGCAGTACAGAAATGTGTCGCCCTTTTTTTATGACTTTAAAATAGATGAGGAGCGTCGTGTGTGATTGTTGTTGGATGATTGAACCACAAACCCCGATCTGTCAACATCTCTTTGATATCTTTCCAGCGGTCGGCCCAGGGTTTTTCATTGGGATTTTCGGGCACACCAAAATCAATGGTCCAGTGTAATGAATAATTGTCAATCAACTTTTTTTCAAATCTATGACAGTATTTGTAACTTGCCAGTGCCTTTGGAGTAAAAAAATAATCTAATGCTTCCTCGACTGTTTTGAAATGTATCCAGTAAACTCTGCCTTCGAATATGAAACTTTTTCTGTGTGGGGAATAGATCTTACTCATCTTGTTGAAAGTTCCGAACTTTCTCATTACCGTTTTACTGGGTAGTCTCGCCATAATAAATCACGTTGTCTGCTTTGGGGTATGTCCTCCATGGATCGAAGATAATCACTTTGTCGTCTGTTGTGAATTGATCTGACTCATGCACTCTCACAATTACTTCCACAACATTATCAAATCCGTTAACCAACTGTCCTCCGTGTTTATTTACATAATGTTGAACCAAAATACTGTATGATCCATCGGTGAGATTTGTTCCGGGTTTGTAACTGTCGGAAGTGAAATGTATATTGTTTCCATACTTCAATATTTCCAATGCCATGTTTTCCGCCTGACGTTCACGAGCAGTCATCACAGCATCAAAAAGATCATAACCCAATTTCAGTTCTTTGGATAACCATCTCAGGGCGATGTTGTCCCTGGGATGACAGGCTCCACCATCTCCCATGCCTGCTTTCATGTACTTTGAACTTATTATACGTTTGGTGCTGTTGGCCAATGCTGTGGTCACTCTATCAACATTGGTGTTGCCCAACTTCTGTGCCACGTCCTGTATCATGTTGACCAGAGCGATCTTTGTGGATATGAATGTGTTGTAGAATATCTTTATGGCTTCCGCTTCTTCCCATGTGCCTGTTTCTATCCTGGGAAAATATCCCAAAACTTTTTGATAAAAATTGATCAGGGTGTTTGCTTCCTCTGTCATGCTACCATTCTTGGTGCCCACTATCAACATCTCTGGAGATAGGAAATCTGCTTTCACTGTTCCCATGGCGATCAAATAAGGATTATATACAAAGCGAGTGTTTTTTATCAAAGGATCAAACTCTCTGCGAGTGGTTCCAGGCAACACCGTTGATATCAATACCAGTATCTGATCTTTGTTCATGTGTTGATCACATTGTTTCAGAACTTCTATCACGGCGTCGTAATTGAAGTCACGTGGCTCTAGATGACTGGTTGGATTCCTACCATCATAGCCTTCTGTGTGTGGAGTGGGTGTGGCCACGAACACTATGTCCTGCCCTTCCACTGCTTCTCTGATGTTAGACTTTATATCAATGTATTCACTGACTTTTGGCACTATGTCATAGCCACTCACTGTGGTACCACGTTCGGCCATGGCTTCCGCACAAGGCATACCCAATTTACCAAGTCCTACAAATCCTATACGCATACAGTTAATTATGGCTCGCTATTAGGTTTTGTATAGCAGTTTGGCTCGCTATTAGGTTTTTAATTTTTTGATGTTAAGCGGAGTAATCGGGCAGAGGGCCGCCATATTTCTTGCCCTTGATTCTTTTATTGGCAACCTTGATGGTTTTTCCTTTGACTTTTTGTTTCCTAGCACCGGTTCTTTTTCGTTTACCTTGTGATTTACAAGATGACACCCACGATGCCGGCAGTGATGATGTGGGTTTGGAACACACGCCACGCGGTGCGGGTCCTATGTTGTCTTTGAGTTGTATCACTTCAAATATTCGCATATGTGTATTTAACCGTCTAAAGTTGATCTTATATCATTGTTACAAAAGAGCAAGATCAACTTTGTCATTGTCATGTAATAGTGTCAGTTTTAGAACAGTTCAGCGGTTAAGTTATAACCTATAAGCGATTAAGTTATAAGAGTGTTTAAGTTCTTAAGCGGGTTGTAAGGTGTGTAAGATCCATAAATAGTGTCATAATGAGAATTAACGAAATCATCCAAATCAAATCTTCTAGTGCCATAACCGAATCAAAGGCACAAGATATTGTGGCACAAGATATAGTATCATCATCGGACCATTCGGCCATAGCAGAAGGCATAGGTCAAATCCTCCGAAGAACCAAAGGCAAGGGTTTGAAAAGAGGTTTTAGATGTATAGCAGGTCCTAGGAAAGGTCGTATCGTGGCCAACCAGGATACCTGTTCCGCACCTTTGAAACCAAAAACAGGTGCCAAGATTTCACAGAAACGATTGGCCAAAGCCAAGCAGACCGCCCAGAAGAGAGCAAGAACAATAAAGTCAGGTGGAGCATCCACTAGATTGAAAAACATACAGATCGGGCAAAGGAAGACCGGAACTGCCAAAATGAAAAAAGGCAAGAAGTTGAAAAAAGGTAAGGGTCTCGCCTCTAAAAAGAAATTACAGAAGTCTAAAATAGTTAAGCCTAAATAATCTATCTACCAATTTTCCTAATGGTATCCTTGATTATCTGATATGATTCCTCGTGGATCGAATCACCCCAAGTGCCTTGTTCGGTCTTGATCATGGCCTTGTCCGCAAGTACCACAGCATTCCAGACAGTTTTTGAATCCACCGTGCCCGTGTTTGACACAGATGCCATCAACATCATCACTCCGCCTATCAATCCTTCTATACTCATCTAAATTTCATCTCCAAATTACCTAGATATGATTGGCACCACTCTTCCAACTCATTGGCGAAACCAATGTATTCTTCATAACCAAATCCCAATTTGGATGCTTCTTTTTTGAATTTATGTGAGAATGATCTAGGTCCCATCAAAGCATCGTCTCCGTTCCAAGAGCAGACCCCTTCGATGAAATTGCCTTGGATGTATCCATCTATGAATTCTTCATACAAGGTTTCCAAAGATTTGACCATTTGACCGTTTTTTGTTTCCAAATATATCATACTGTCATTATAACACGGAACCAAATACGGTCAACCTGGTAAAGTTATATTATAATATATAAAGCCGAACAAAAAACTTCCATTTTATGCGAGTTATTAGTCAGGTTGACCATAATACCATCCATGTTATAATGAAAGAGTAATTTTTAAAACAGGAGGTGTAATGATTACAGAAGACAATAAAACTTTATTAAAATTTAATGCAGAAGGTATTGAACCTGGGGTTATGTTTGATAATGCCAGAAACCGAGCGATTGAGGCTGTTGATGCCTATACAGCCAAACACGGTGAACCATTATACTGTGGTTTCGCCAATGTTTCAATACATCCGGCGAGAGGACGATTCGTCAAGTTCTGTAAGAACAACGGAATAGGTGATTCGGGTTTCAGAGGTGGATACAGGATATCTTACTATGACATCATGCCAAAAGATCATCAATACAGAATGACTCAATCGATGAGCATAAAAGAAATAGCCTGTGATGCCTTTGCCAATGAACTTGAAAAATATGGAATGAGGGTTTATTCAGAAAGTAGAGCGGACTAATTGGTAAAAAAATCCAAAAAGCAGATGGTGGTCGGATACGAGAACATAGAGTTGTCTCCGTGGTCCGGACCACCATACAATTATTCAGTCAAGGTAAACGGAAAATTCAAAAGGATGATGGGTTTTGACGAGGAACATATCAGGAATCAATTGGCTCCAAGAAAACCCAAAATAATAAAGAGGATAAAAGATGATCAGTAGAGCGATAGCGAATGAGGGTATCCCACTCAAGATACAGACCGAGTGGACCGACAACGATTATTGGAATAGAAAGTATGAGGATTCCGACGAACTGGAGTGTGTGAATGTGGCAGGGTGGTTGGTCAGGATCAACGGCCAGAAATATCCCAGGGGTCACACCGATGGCGATGGATCACCCGATTGGACATACAGATATACCTCGCCCAACACCGAAGAGGGCAGGAGAACAGCCATAGAACGGGCACTCAAAGAGGCAAGGTTGACCGTATGGTAATCTATTATATAATCAAATTAACAAAGGAGATGATATGAGTAAATCAGTGGCACCGGTCTTACCATTCGAATGTGTGGTGGGAGACAAACCGGAAACGATAAAAAATCCATACTCGGGTCAGGAAGTTGAACTATCACCCGATGCGGTGGCAGTCTATGATACTATCAAGGGTGCGGAGATGTTGGGCAATTATGACCACATGGAAAAAGGCATCGCCTGGTTCCAAAAATACTATCCCAAAGAATACATGGTACTATTGGACTAGGAGGCATATGGAAATCATGACAGACGATAAAAAAAGACAGATAAGAGAGTTGATCAGGCAGAAGATTTCTTTAGAGGATCAAATTCAATTTGAAACAAGATCTGAAAAAATAAAGAAGTTGGAAGACGATCTGTATGAGGTCAAAGACACACTGGACAAGATAACCAACGGTGTTTGGTTTGAAGATGTGTCTGAACACGAATTACAAAAAGAAAGAGAAAGCATCAATTAAACAAGGTACACACCTTGGATACGATTGTAATTGCCTAAATCTTTCAGTAATTGATCTTGGTCACCATCATAGTCTAATTTTGAAATGGGTATGGATCCCATGACCAATCTAGGATCATCAGCATCAAATCCTTTTGATATGAAATAGTTGCTATTCTGATTGTAGAAAGATCGACAACGAGTTTCTACCTCATTTATCTTTTCCTGTGATTCAGTTTGAAATCTCAAATGGAAGTCGGCCGAGTAGTAAGTGGGTGGAACAAAATCCAAATGGTGATCGTCATCGTCGTAGGCCAATGATCTGATGTCCTTGCCCACATCAGCATAGAGCGAATACATATAACCAAAACGATGTCCTGTTTCAAACAGAGCATAGTCTTCCGGATCAAATGTTTTGATCTTGGGAGTGTCATACCAACACACCTTGATCCTGGGTGTTGGATTGCCGTTCCTGTATCCTTCCAACCTGTGAATGTAATTGTTTAGGTCTGACCATATGGGTCTTAATTCACGAGGTTTATCCTGCCACCACGGGTCGGACAACCATGCATCTACTTTGCCGTGATATCGTTCAAAGAAAGAGTGTAGATAATTGAGAGTGTCTTGATCATTTATATCATTCACTTTTTTATCTATGAGACCGGGTACCAATTGATTAATTTGATCCACTCGTTCGTTGATGATCGATATGGTCTTTTCCGCGGTCCATTCTGAATTCAATCCATAGAACTGATCCCGGGTGGATATGTCATCGCCTCGGCTCTGTGAAAAACGATAACGATCTATCCATTTTGATACAAAAGAGTTATCCAAAAAATTATAGTTTAAATCGTATGTGTCATTATGATCATTATTTTTATCAAGTCTCACTATCAAATCAGGCATACTGTAATTATTTCTATATATTTCACACCAAAAATAATTAAAAACCTTCCATTCTATGCGACTTTTTGCCAGGTTGACGCTATTACCATCCATGCTATACTGAATTATAAACATTAATAGGAGGTGTTAAGAATATGTATATAAAACTAAACAAAATGATCCAAGACATCTACACTTTGAACACGGATGAATTGAATCAAGTTATAGATGCGGTGAAATTGAGAAGAAATCAATTACACTCATTGGATGCTCGTTCATTGAAAGTTGGTGACAGGGTGTCTTTCCAAGGCAGATACGGCAGAACAGAAAAAGGTACTGTTGAAAAGATCAAGATCAAATATGTGTTGGTAAGAACTGATAGTGGAACTAGATGGAATGTACCTGGTTCTCACTTAACGCCAATCAAAACCAAGGAGGCGATCAATGCCTAATTGGTGCGATAATCAAGTCACTATCACGGGGCCAAACTCCGTGATAGACAAGATCGAGAAGATAGTAAAGGAAGAAAAAGATAGTGGTGGACTTCTGAACTTCTTCCATCCAATGCCTGAGGAGTTGAGAAACACAACGGCGGATGGTTCAGAAAACAAGAAGTTGAAGGCCAAGTATGGCTACTCAGACTGGTACAGTTGGGCCTGCGATAATTGGAGCACCAAGTGGGACGTCAATGAGTTCTACGGAGTGGACAGACAATATCTAACAGAACAGAGTGAGGGCGAATCAACTATTTCGTTCGCATTCTCATCGGCCTGGTCACCACCCATCGGTGCTTATGAATACTTCCTTGCCAAGAACGAGGAATGTTCATTGAAGGCATACTACTATGAAGGTGGATGTGACTTCATGGGTGAGTGGGACAATGGAGCAGATGATTGTTATAAACCCAGCGATTACGAATCCACAGATGACTTTTGGCAGGACGGCGTTGGTTCCACACTGGACGAGATGTTCAATATCACAGAGTCCATGGCAGAATGGGAAGCCGAACAGGAAGCCGAGAAAGAAGATGTCACGGAGTATGTGAAAGGCAATGCGATCAACATAGGTGAGGAGGCATAATGGCAGACAAAAAACAATTCTCAGTCGTTCTGAGTTATGATGTTCAAAAGACTTTCATAGTAGAAGCCAAGGACGAAGATGAGGCCTACCAAATGGCCCACAACGGTGAGGGCGAAGTCGACAATGAAGATTGGGAATATAGAGAACATATTGAAACGGAGGAAATATAATGGGAACTAGACTGGCAGACATCATAATGGACAGACACGAGGATCACTTATACGAAGACAATCGTGCTATGAAACTGACACCCTATGTGATGGCAGAGAGATGCCTACAGGCGGAGTTCGCGGGCATCATGTCAGATTATCGTGAGGGTGATTACTCTACACTGACCCACATCTTGGAAGGTGGTTTCAAGGGTTTCCATAACATGGAACCGAGCGAGCTGATAGAGGAATATAAACAGATAGAGGATAGATGGTACGAATTGTATGAGTCGGCGTCATTGGACTTTGAACCATACCAAGAAGACCCTATCCACGAACTTGAAAAGGAGAAGGTATAATGCCAGAAAAATATTTTCCATTAAAGGACGAAGCATGGGAGGACGAATTGTTTGACGAGATCCAGAAGGGCGACCGGGTTTGGTATAAAAACAATGTTGGTCAAGTCTGCAAAGGCAAGGCAGTTATGCAAGGGCCTGCAGGTTGGGTGATTGACATAGGTGGTGGTAGACCCCAAGTGGTCAACGAAGGCCACAATTACCTGGGTCATACACCTGCCAAGAACAGACAACCAGATCACCTGGGGCATTTCTTAAACGGATAACAAGGAGAGACTATGGCGAAGAAAAAGAAAAAGGCAACACCCAAGAAGACCAAGAAGGCTGTGAAGAAAACAGCCAAGAAGATCAAGGAACAGAAGCGATTGATAAAAGCAATCAAGACACCGGAAAGGTATTTCAAGTTGGACTTTGGTAGGTACGGAGGAGAAGTGGCAATGGGTTCGATAACCAAGGAGCAATTTGACTTCTGGGAAGGCAAGGATGACCTGGCACAATACCTAAACGACAGAGGATTCGATCCAGCGGAGGCCAATGAGAAATATGGTGTGCCTGAAAATGCAAGATTTGATAAGGAGTTCTACGAGTACGAGGACATCTGCCATATGAGCGGACCGGAGTTCTCTGATGGTCAGTATGTGACGATAACGGAGACGGACAAAGACGGCAATGCCCTACGAGACGACGATGGTGGGTTCGTTGAGGATCAACAGGTCGAGATGGAGAAGTTCAAGAAACTTGGTGTCAAGGTCAATTGTTTGGCAGAACATCATTCCGGATCTGACTCTTGCAAGGACAAGTATTACCTGTTCGGCCAGTATTTCAACAAAGGTGGTTGGGGTACCGAAGGCGTTATCAAGACCGGACCAGATGGGTTTGACTTCAAGAGGATGAAGATAGCCTATGAAAATTGTGATGGATTCAAGTGTTTCAATGAGATCGAGTATGATGGTGAAATTCATTACCTTCAAGAAGACAGCACCGGTAAGTCATCAAGTTTCTATGTGATGGAGGGTGACGACGTCTAATGGACAGTTTAGTTAAATTTTGTCTGCCCGTAGATATACAGGTATGGTTGAAACAATACAAGGCACCAGAGTCTGAATCGGCTTTTGCCAAAGACATACCTAACAATTGGTATAATCATTACATGGCGAGTAGACTGGCAAAGGTTGTTAAGATCAGAAAAAAGTACCGTGGATCATCGGTATTCATAGAAGAGGGTAGGGTATGTGTTTATTCGAGACCGTCGGCATATTGCCACAAAAAATTCGCAGATAGATTTACTTTATATGAAAGAACCAATGATTAAACCTTACCAACCCTTGGCATGGACTGGGACAGTCATACTGATCATGGCGGCCACACTGGCGGCATTCAACTTGTATCCTTGGTATGTGTATCTGTTCTGTGTGGCAAATGGCATATGGGTGGTAATAGGCATACTTTGGAGAGAGAACTCTTTGATCGTTCTGAATGCTGGTCTAACTCTGATCTATGTGGCAGGTTTGATATTTGGATGAAAAAACCCTTAGAAAATATGATTTTTTTAAAAGATACTAGATGTAGTATCGAGCTCGAAGGAGTGGCACTAGATATAGTATCTTTTAGCAAGATCACCAGGTTGACGCTATTACCATCCATGCTATACTGAATTATGAACAAAGGAGAGGTGAAAATGTATAAAAAATGTGAACACTATACCAAAAATCTTACTCAATCAGAGTTAGAAAATGAAATAATTGAAAATTATACAGGTGAAACAGATCTAGTTCGATCATTGATGATCAGTGCCGTTAGAGAAGGTTGGGTTAAAACTAGACACGAGTTAGGAGTTGCCAATGAATGTCTTTGGTCTTTGAACGATTGGCCAGAAGAGGAAGGTTTTGGTTCATCAGATAGATCATATTACCTAAACGATATTAAAAAAACTATCGACAATGAAAGAGCATATCACAAGGCAGAAGCAGAGTTGGTGGCAATCAATCAATTGTAAAAAGAACCAAAATTTGAAACTGTTAGAGCATATATGAAAATCAACGACAAACTAAAAGAAGGGATGGTGGCATAATGGCAACAAGAGCAAGAATAGGAATAAAACAAAAAAACGGAACAATCATTTCCGCATATCAACATTGGGATGGATACCTTTCGGGTCTAGGCTACAACCTATGTGAAAACTGGACAGATTCCAAAAAGGTATTAAAGGCGATCAAACTGGGCAATTCATCCAAGTGGGGCGTCACAATAGGTGAGAAGCACGACTTCGACAAGGCAAGGTTTGGATCGGACTTTGAGCATATGAATTGTTATTATATGAGAGACCGAGGTGAGCGGGATCAAGGCCCTAGGATATTCAAAAATGAAGCAGAGTATCTCAAAGATGGATTCAACTCTGGTGAGGAATACATCTACCTAATGAAGGATGCGGGCGAGAAGGATTTCTTGGGCAAACCTTGTATGACTTGGTTCTATGCCCATTATTCAGATGCCGCGGGTTTCAATCCTGTGGAAGAAAAGGCCATCCAGGAACACATCGAGAGCCTACAGAGATATCTCAATGACAAGAAGGAAAGGAAGGTGGCATAATGAAAATAATCAAGATTGAGGCATACGATTACAATGATTTGGATGAAGCAGGCAAGGCTTCTGTGAGGATTTGGTTGGATGAAGTACCCATCGAAGTGGAGAATGACAAAGGAGAATTTGAGTTCCGTTATTTTTCAGATATGACTGATATTGAAATTGATGAACATTGCCAAGCCAATGATTATCTTTTCACAAAGTATGGTAGACCCATAAATCATTTAGAAAGGGAGGTAGCATAGATGACAAGTGAATACGATGAAGTGAAAAACATATTGATCAAACACGATGCTCTGGGCGGAGATCTAGACGATCTAGCCGATGTGGGAGGACCGTTGTATGATGATTTATATGATTACTATGTGGGATCAGGAGAGATGCCATATGGTACAGCCAAAGCCAGAGACGGAGATCCCCAAGTGTGGATAGCCGATAGGCTTTATGACTTAGGTTTAGTGAAGGAGGAGGCATAATGAACATAAACGGAATGACCGATAAGTTGCAGGTATTGACTGCCATAAAAGAAAGTATCCAGGATGGGAACAATGATCTGGCGATCGATATGATCAACCAATTGATAGACCACGACACCCCAAAACCGGAGACGGTGGCCGATGCTAGAGATCATCATCTTATCAATCAAAATTTCAAAAAGATGGTTGGAAAATAAAATGACTGATAAAACTAAAAAACATTATTTCCAAGTCGCTGACATAGGAAGTTGGGATCTGGATGAGGACAGGAGCATTGTTCCGAGCATAAAATCAATCCTATCAGGAGAAGGTATTGATTGTGTGGTGGACGGTGACGAGATGAACTCGGCCGGTTTCGAGGTTTGGACCTACAAAGACAGGGGCATCATTGAGAAAGCATTGGAGGAGAACGGAGTGTATCTAGAACAATGACGGTAGAAGCAGGATTTGGATTGTTCGCCTTGGGCATGATATTGACCGTGGGGGGTTTTTACCTCGCTCTCAAAATTTTACCAAAATATTTCAATGATGAAGAGAAAAAATCAGAAAAACTTTGGTGGGAGGAAAAGGATTAAAGAATTCCGTAGGGAATACAACCAGCAAGGATTCATACTTTACACCTCACCTTGCTGGTTGCTAATTATAGATTGATATGGAAATAAACGAAGGCGCATTTAATTTTCTGAAACGACTCCTACAGGGATCCAGCCTTATGTTGGCGATCATTTACACCATAGGACACATCTGCATCGCCATGATTGTGGTAAGTGTGATGACCGGAGCCAGTCTATGGCAGTCGGGAGCAGTGGCCTTGATAGAACCCGCGATCAACGGTGTTTGGTTTTATGTATTACATTCGATCTACAAAAAAATCACCAAATAATTTCCAAAAAATATAGGTTTTTTAGAAAGATACTAGATGTAGTATCGAGCTCGGAAGGGTGGCACTAGATATAGTATCTTTTAGCAAGATCACCAGGTTGACCGTATTTGGTTCCGTGTTATACTGAATTATACATTTAAACAGGAGGTGTAAAAAATGTTAAACAAAATTGATTATACAAATAAACACGGTATCATGGTAGGATACATTGACGCTTCGTCAAATGTGGTTGCCATCGAAACAGGTTGGAATGTAAGTTATACGGCTATGGCTCAAATACTTTTGAACAAATATCCAACTAAAGAAGATGCCATGAAAGCGGTGGACTCACCTACTCTGATGCCAACTTTCCGAAAAGATGATTATTGGTATGTGGATGGATTTGGTGATGTTATTGAATCTAATCTTTCTTGGAACAAGGAAGAAATGAGAAAACACATCGGTCATTTATTTTTATTCATGAAGGGTACTTGGCAATATTCAGACAACGGTATTGATTGGGAACCGGCTACAGAACTTTTAAAGGAGGTGGCTTAATGGTTAAATTGATCAACGATTGTAGATACAACGAAGACCAGATCAGAGACAACTGGTTTGGTACCAACGGTCACACAGGTGCCCATATTGATCATGAAGGCGTGGTCAGATGGAATAGCAATGACCAAATACCATTTGAAGATATGCTCCATGATTTCAGAGAGCTGGGCTTGATCGACGAGGAGAGCCAATTACACTCAAACCTGTTAAGGGAGAAAGAGACAGATGAGTTTTGGGAAGACTATTTTAACAATGACGAAAACGACGAATACGAACAGGGCAGAGCAGACCATATGGCAGATGCTCTGGCAAAGGACGAATAATGCAGGCATGGAGTTTTACATTGAAGATGACAGATAGAACTATTACAACTCATGTCTATTCAGACACAGGCGAGGATATCGTTTCTAGATTTCCGGATTATACTGTGACTGATATTACAAAATTAGACACAGATCCTACTATGGATTGGAAGGATATGAAATGAATATAATCAACGAAGCGGCAATGGCACTGATGATCAGTCTAATGACCCAGTTTGGGGCAGACAACCATATCCAGATTGATCAAAAAGAATTATGGTGTCTATCGCAGAACATATATTTCGAAGCCAGAGCAGAATCGCATTCAGGCAAACAGGCGGTGGCCAATGTGACCCGTAATAGAGTTAAGAGTGAGGCACACCCCAACACATATTGTGAAGTGGTCAAGGAAGGTCCAGTGAGAGAAAGTTGGAAGACAAAGAAGGATCCCACATTGTCTAAAGAAGACAGAGTGTATATTCCTAGGAAACACAGATGCCAATTTTCATGGTGGTGTGATGGAGAGAAGGACACTATTTGGATCCAATATATGGATGGCACGACCATAGAAGCCAATATGACAGCATGGAGAGATTCGGTGCATATTGCTCTGGACACCATATCAGGACATCTATATGATAACACTCAAGGAGCCACATACTATTATAACCATAACCTTGTGTATCCACATTGGGCCAAAGAATTTGAATTGATAGAAGTGATAGGCAATCACACATTTATGAAACCGGAATAGGAGGAATATGAGAAAAAAGAAAAGAAATAAATTTGAGAGGAAGTTGGATGAATACAATCACACAATGGAATTGATTAGAACGATCGTACCATTCTTCATCCTTGTGATACAGGTTATAATCTTGATAAAATTATTTTAAATTGACAGATGACTGAAAGGAGAACAGATGATAGAAGTATCAACGGAACCAACTTTATGGCAATATCTGACCATTGCCGTTATCGCTATGATATGGTTATGGTGGAGGTATGGTTAAGAATTTGTATAAAAGTCTAACAATCAACAAAGGAGAGAAATATGGACGACTTATATGATTTTATGTTTGACGCAGAGAGTGATGAGGCAGAGAAGCCTTGGATATGTGGCGAATGTAATATGGACGACATCGATGGAGAGAAGACCAAGTGTCCTAGATGTAAGGCACCAAGAACAGGTATGCATCAAGACGATGACGATGTAGAGTATGACGAGAACGGTGAGGCGATCGATACAGAATATTATGAGAAATATTACTAGGATCTCATTAATAATCTCATTATCTTTCATGACGGCCTGTGGATCCATTGGCGGGTTCATAGGCTCGGGAACGGCGGGGTATGAATCTTATAAATCTGTATCCTATGTGAAGAGTGCCGTTGATATAGGTTTGGCATCAAAGGATAAAAAAACCACAGATGATATGTTCCTGTCTTCCATAACCGGTTATGACTGTAAATTGAAACGACTACTGGATGGCGGGGTTGAGACCGTGTGTAAGAAGTGGATTCCGTTGTATGATTTCTCTGAAAAGAAAACAGACCGATGAAGGATGATTGTTTCTACAAGGTCAAGATAACCAAAGGCAAGAAAATTGATATCCGTCATTGGGGATATTTTCCATATAAGATGGTAATGGATGATGTGAAACAACTCTACAAGGATGGAGCCGACGCAGTGGAGTTGGAGATGATTACCAAAGATCAGTTTGATAAAATGATAGAACCCTACACCAATCCTGAAAAATATACCAAAAAAAGAAAATGACACAAGATATTGTGAAAAAAATAGTTGATCTGACTAAAAAGTCGCATAAAATGGAAACTTTTAGGTGGTTGACGCATATTCGTTCCATGCTATACTGAATTATACATTTAATTAATATAGGAGGTGTTAAAATGTTAAACTCAATAGAAAAAAGAATTTTAGACTTTACAAGATTAACAGGTCTAACAGAAAGACACGAAATGGTTCATGGAACTTTATATGTGACATTGGTACAACCGGAAAAGTTTGATCATTTCCACAGAGTTATCAGAACTTTTTACAAGGACAATATCAACCCAGCAGGTGGCGTGAATATGTATGCCCTAGGCGACGAATTCTGTTTTGATTTCGTTCCAGCAGACAGAGAGGCTCCTGTGTTCATACACGAGGACGAGGACCAGGACGAGGAAGAAGAAATCAAATTGACAGAACAGGAAGAGGCAGAAGCAGAAATATTGATGGACCTGGAAAACGATGCGATAGAGGGCAGATAATATGAATAGATTAAATTGGATAGTTCGAGAAATCTACAAAGACGGTAAGAAAAATTTTAAATGGTTATTGAAGGGAGCAGGACTGGTGTTGGCAATGATACTGTTGATCAAGGTCTTGATCTACTTTGATGTGAGAGATTTGTTCTTACCACTCGTTGGATTGCTGGTTCCAATCGGTATGTTATGGCACTGGTATTCAATGAGTTATGATATGGAACAGAAGGATATTATCAATAAATTGAAAAAGGGAGGAAAATAATATGTCAGAGAGACAAGTATATTCAAAAGATAATCCACACAAGGACATCGGCAAACAGAAATTCAGAGTGAGAAAACACTACTCGGTCTGGGTGGAATATGATGTGGTGGCCGACAACAAGGATGAGGCTCAAGATGTGGTATTTGATCAAGGTGGTATTGAAAAGATCGAATGGAAAGACGGTTATCACAAAGACGAGCCCGTGGAAGTGTATGCCACAGATTGGGATTGGTCGGATCAGGATGATCAGGACTATAAAAAGTATAGAGGTCCATTGGTGAAAAAAGTCGCAGAGTGTGTTCCATACGAAGACTCCGACGGCATCTATTTTGATGATCCCAATTGGACCGAGAGTGAGTTCGAATGGCAGGTCGATGAGAACAAGGCATCTACCGAAGACAAAAAAGATAACATGGAGGTACCATTTTAATGTCGGACAGAAAATTTGAAATCGGAGACATGGTCAAACATATTGAACAAGATATAATTGGAGAAATCTTGAGAATTCATTATGACACCAATGAGATCGTTATCAAAGACTTGTACTCTGAATATGAGTCTCCGGACGATGAACTGGTGTATAGACCAAATGAACTTGAACTTTATAAAAACCAAATAGGAGGATAATATGGCAAAGATAAAGACACTTGTTTTGATATGTATGATTACATTATCTGGACAGGCAATGGCAGAACAGACCAAGACAGTGACCACAAAAGAATTTGCGGACACGGTAGTGGCTGTACCGGGCAAGATATCTGAACATATCAAAAACGAATGGACAGACATCAAAGAATACCAAAAAACAAGTTGGGAATCGGGCAAGGAGCAGACAGCAAAAAATATTGCCACGATCAAGAAATTTTTTGGTAACCTAACAACAGGAAAAAAGAACAATGAAGAATAAGATATCTGAAAATTCTGGATTGGTTAATATGGCGATTAATCTCGCCATATTAGGTTTGTTGATTTACCTGGCCGTGGCCGTGAAAGACCTACAGAAAAGGGTCATATGGACGGAAGGTGAGATGAGACCTTTGATGGGTATGGTTGACTCAAATATAGATCTAGAATATAATATAAAGACATTTATGAACAACCTACTAAAAGAAGCAATCGCGGAACAGGAGAAATAATCTATTTGTCATGGGATTCATTCAGATACCACAACGGAAAAGGATTAGGATCAAATTGAGCAACACGAAAAGATTGAGAGAAGCAAGAGCCAAACACAGGGCATGGTTAGAGAAGAACAATCTCCATGACCTTAAACCCAAGGACACGTCGGGCGACTATGAACCTGAAAGGTTGGAGGACAGACAAGGAGTACCTTGCGGTGACAAGATCCCGGTCATGACTCCGGGTGTGGGCAGTAAAAGACAACCCATGACCTATTCCGGTAAAAGAAAATTAGTGGGTATCGCGACCATGCACAAGAGCAACCAGGTTCCGGTATTTGCCGACGATGATGATGTGTCGGGCAGAAAAGCGGCCACAGAAATCTCACTCATGAAAGGAAATAAATGACAGCATATTCATCACACGATTGGAGAAAGAACACCGACGATGCCGTTGTAGTAGACGACACAGGTGACAAAATTTTAAAAGTAAATTCAAGCAGAGTGATCTTCACTAATCCAAAAACACTCAAAGAAGAAACAGTAGATGTTTCTAGGTTGGTAAGAGTTTTTGTGAACAATCGAGATGACCTAAAACGAAGTGTGAAATAATGGACGACAAACAGAAGACATTTAATTATCTCAAACACGGTTTCACCAAGGAAGATGTGTTTGTGAGGCTCACACCCAAGAACAAGAAAAGTATCACACAGATGATCCAACTCTACAATGTACCAGTGAATGAACCAGGACATAGATTTGTGGAAGTGAGAGAAACCTATCGTTGGGGTTATGGTTATATGGATGGGGACAACCTAGATTGGCCCAATTTGATACTGCCACAGAACGGTCAGACCTATTGTGATCCAACTGTGGGTCATGGAGCAGATCTAGATGATCTCTGTGCCGTGGACTTTGACTTTGATGGTGATTGGACCGATGAAGACATGGATGATTTTTCAAACAAATGGTACAACGGAGATCCAAACGACGATGAAGGTAGATCGGGCATGGGTTGGGTCTATGATTACCAGGACACCTGGCAGATAGAGGATGAGCAGTTGATCATTGACGGAGAAGTACGGTATGACATCGTTGATAAGAAAGAGTATGGTAAAGTTTATGTGGAAGATTGGAAACCTATTGAAAATGAATAATTACCATCAGGTTGACTCTAGACAGACCTGTGTTATAATTAAGAAGTTAAAAAAAACTTTTATTGGGAGGTAAAATGCAAAACAAAGTTAGAGTAGAATTTATAATAAATTCACCCAAAGGTATGTTGTTTGACACGATCGAGGCCATATCATCGACCATGGCTCAATCATTGTGTGAGGCAAGATATCCTGGAATGAGAGTATCAATTAAAAACATAACATATCTTTAAATCAAAACGGGAGGTTAATTTGAAGAAATACATTAAAATAGAAGAAGGGTCCTACAGAAACATAGACCAATCAGGTAGAGTGTTTCCGTTGTTCAAGGACTATCAAAAACACAGCAACCGAGAGGGTGGCTTCGTCACAGTGACCACAACGGAACTGAACGGCTACGAAGGTCTGGACAAGGTCAGAGTAAATGTACCCAACATCCAATCTATCAAGATAGTGCCGGAGGGCGAGTATGTGAAGTTCAAAGAAGAACTGAATGATTCGGCTCAGACAGATCCAAAGCCTCAATCAGAAAGTGATGAACAAGCGATCAAAAGAATTGGAGATCGTTTTGCCATCTTGAATGAGATGACCGAGGCCATAGCACAGAAACAGATCAAAGGTATGATCGTTTCGGGACCTCCGGGCATTGGTAAGTCTTACGGTGTTGAAACTTCTTTGATGAAGTATTCCACATTTGATGACATAGCAGGAAACCGAAGAAAGTTTGAAGTTGTGAAAGGTGCCATGAGTGCCATAGGTCTGTATAAGAAGTTATACGAACACGCGGATCCAGGTCATGTGGTATGTTTTGATGACTGTGACGTTATCCTTTACGATGACCTAGCACTTAACCTATTGAAGGCCGCACTGGACACAGGTAGGAAGAGAACTCTACAATGGGGCACGGAATCGAGATTCCTACACGCCGAGGGAGTTCCAAACTCATTTGACTTCAATGCTGGTATCATATTCATCACTAACGTCAAATTTGATAATGTCAAATCCAAGAAGTTGAGAGACCATCTAGAGGCATTACAATCAAGATGTCACTACCTGGATCTCACAATTGATTCCATGAGAGATAGAATGCTTCGTATCAAACAGATATGTCGTGAAGGTCTATTATCCAAATACTCGATGTCACAAGAGGTCGAGGATCAATTGGTCAATTTCATATTTGATAATCGTACAAGACTGAGAGAGATATCTTTGAGGATGGTATTGAAGATAGCAGATCTTTGGAAGATGGCTCCGGACAGGTACCAGCAGTTGGCCGAGCAGACCTGTATGAGAGCGGGGTCTTGATGAGAAATAAGAAACATAGATGCACCGTGTGTTCCGTGTCCTTCCAACACAAGGACAACGACACATTGGTGGGAATGTTGGGCATCATACCGGTTCAATTCTGTAAGAAGTGTTATCCAAAAGTGATGGCACAGAAAGAGGAGTTGTACCTAAGTGATGTTCAACTGAAAGTGGTTTGATGATCAAGGCGTCCGTGATAATTGCTCTGTCAGTTTTTGTACTTTACCATTTATTGCCCATGGCAGTCTGGTTATTGTATTGGATGGCCAACACGGTATGATGGATCCGGTATTCGCAGTGATCTTGGTATTGATCTTGTTGCTAGGTCCATATTGGACAAACAGGTTTTAAGGCTTCACTATCTTACACCTCCCTGTAAGTGAAGATGGGGTAGATTCTTTGGAGTCTACCCACATAAAAGGTGTAAAAAAGTTCCATTTTATGCGACTTTTTGGGTGGTTGACCGTATAGTGTTTCGTGTTATTATGATTATATAGGAGGTGTTAATGGCACAATTAAAAAATACAAAAATAAATTTCGTATCCGCAGAAGACGGTAAACTGGTTTTCACTTACACAGAATTGGGTGTGAGAAAAGAAGTTGCTTCTGAGGATCCAAACATACTGGGCAGAATGCTGGCAGAGATCGGTGTTGAGGACACTTTGATGGCTTCTTCATCCATGGATTTCGCCAGTGAGTACGGTTTCAAGAGAGACGGTGATGCCAAAAAATTATTCAAAAAAGCGATCGCGGTGGAAGAACAGATGAACATCCTGTTGGACAATGTGACAAGAAAGGCGGTTGCCTAATGTCAAAGATCGAAGATAAAATGAGAACAGAACTAAAAGGACATTTTCTAGGTGAGTTGATCACACACGAATTGAAGAAGCACGATTGGACCTATGAGATGAGTGATGATCAAGGTGTATGGAAGAGTGGTACCGCTCACAGAGAACGAATCCGAGAATTAGTCAAGGATGCCTATGAGTTAGGATTGGATCCGGCAGAATATTTTTACAAGTTTTATCCAGTAGATGGTTGCCACCCACCAGAGGGTTATGGTATTAGAAAGGCGGTTGCCTAATGTCAAAGATCGGAGATAAAATGAGATACAATATCAAGGACTACCTGACGGACAAGGAAGTGGCGAAGTTGATGGACCTGTTTGACAAGATCAAGTTGGACCTGTCGGACACGGGTTTTCCAACAAGGACCAATAGGTTGGAGGCCGTTGAGAACATGAAGCGGGTTCTGGAGATCCACAATTACGAGATATCGGAATACGATCCAGAGAGGGAGATGGCCCAATGAGGAACATCATTGATTTTGTCAAATTGACCGTGGGCACCGTGGGTGGTGCCATAGCGGTGTTGATGCTATTGGGCGTGGTTTCGTTGCCGGCCAAGGCACATCATGGTTTGGCGGGTGATTCCATCAGATTCGTGGAGTGTGTGTCCGAGGACTGTAAAGACAAGGGACAGACCGGTCTCTTCACCAAAATGGTGGTGAGTGCCGTTGAGGACTCGCCGGCCGTGATCGTTTGGTTGCAGGGTGGCAGGGGTCGTGTCAACTCACTGAACTTTGGTCCCATAGAACACCTTTCCAACATCATTACCACCGTGGGTGTTGACGTGGGCTATGAGATCAGGAACGACAAGAAGATGCCCAACGGTGATTGGGGTGGTCCGGGCAGATGGTCCGAGGACTATGTGGCCAGAGTCAAGTCAGTGGTGCTGTGGGCTCACGAGCAATTTGGAAAACCCGTGTTCATCATGGGTCATTCGGCGGGTGCCCAGGGAGTCTCGGGCTATCTGTTGATGCAGGAAGAGAACCAAACCCTGGTGTCGGGTGCCATATGGTCCGGGGGCAATCAATCGGCTCCGTATCCGGGCAAACGAGGACTGGAGGTCCAGCAATTCAACATACCGGCCCTGATCATACACCACGAGAAGGACAAGTGTCCCAGCACATCCTACAGGGCGGCCAAGAACAGATACAAGAAATACACCGACAAGGGCATGAACGCCGGACCCACATATTTGGTCAAGATAACAGGCGGTGAGGAAACTTGGAAGGGACCGGGCAAGGATCCCAGAGGTTGCGGAGTACAGGCAGACGCACATGGTTTCACTGGAGTCAAGGATGTATTCACACAGGAAGTTCTCAAGTTCATAATCAAGTATGCGGGTCAACAGTAATAGGCTCGCATATCCACCCAAAAAAAACCAACCACAGATATATAGTCTAGGTTCAACAATCCCAACAACAAGGAACAGATGCTGAAGCTCAAGATAGCCATATACACCCTACTGATCACTTACCTCACGACCATCACGGTTTTGAGTGTGGCCAGTATGTGAATCCATAGTCCATCCAATCCCTAACCTAGCCACCCCCAGAGCACACAGACATGGTATTACCAACCGGAAGCCATAGGCCCTGTCCGCGAAGCGGTGCGCCGCAAAAATTTTACCAAATGCTTGTTTCCATTATATGCCTTACAGGCATATCGCGACAGCAATTTTTGACACCGAGCCCTATCCTAACCTAGAGTGCCTGCTGATAATCCCAACTGTGATCTACCCTGACTCCTCTTGGCTAGATCGCCTGCGAGTTCAGTGTGTGAAGCACAATTGGAATGGTAGAGCACCGTGGGTCGTTTATGGTGGAGGCTGTTTAGGCTAGCAAAAAATGGGCAACGATGACGAGCAGGACCAGGATGATCAGGCGTATCCTCACACAGTCCCAACAGGGATAGCCAGTGACCCAGAACAGGAACCATTCCCAATAGTATCTAAACGGCATACGAGTATGTATGCGGGATCGTGTCGTATGGTGGCTAAAAGCGGTTGCCGTATTTTAGCATAGTGCCCCATCCTTAGGATCTTACCAAAAGAATTGTGACCTTCGATACGCAAATCTGGGTCGCAAACGCCTAAAGGCGTGTTGGGGTTGATCTGGCCGGGGTGAGGGCCACCGATTGGCCACCGTGTGCAAAGGTAGGGAGCGGTACTGATCTGCGAACAATATGCCTTGGGGTCGGTGGGGGGTGTGTTGGTTCACTTATGCAGTGACCAGGCCATGTAGGCATAGGCCACCATTGACAGCGTTATTATCACTAGATCCCAGATCATATGCTGTCGTCCCTCACACAGTAGTAGCCGGAATCGGCCAGTCGATAACCCGCTTGGATCAGTGTTGCTGTGAGCTGTTGGTACTTGATCTCCGCACGATCCAGGCACTGGTTTTGTGTGGCATACACCCGGTGTTGGTTCTCCACGAATTGCACACAGGGATTGCCCAGGGCACATATCACCACTATCATCTTGAACATATATGAGTACTTATCCCCAGCCGGATTGGTGGTGGTAAAGGGCGATCCCGACCGGTCCGAGTGCCATGCGATAACCACATAGCCAATCCAATTACCGAGTTGATCTGGTAAAATCTATGCAATAACCACAGGGCTGGCGGCGGGCCTGGCGTACCATTTTGGACCATTTTGACCAAGTGTTCGCACAGTGAGCTTCGTTGTGCCGAGTGGGCACACGGAGAGATCAACCCGATCTATTGGTAATTGAGGCACATCTAAGGAGAGATCAACTGTGGGATCGCAGGGTGGCCGGGTGGTTGGGGTGTGTGCGGAACAGCAGTTCCCGGATGCGTAGGGCCTGTGTGTGGTGTGAGTTCACGCCCGGATGGTGGCCGTCCGGTGCACGGTCCTCCTGGCTGAACGGCAGGTTGTGTATCAGGGTCTGGTTCCATGAGGGCCTGTCCCGGTGATGATCGCCCTCCCACCACAGCAGGTGCAGGCATCTCACGCCCAGCCGCTGTAGGTAGGCCTGTGTCCAGTTGATCTGTGTCATGCTGGCGTGCCAGGCATCGTGCGCCGACCATATGTGTTGGTAATAGAGCTCGCTGAGCCGACCATCGATCTCGGGTCCGTCGTGTGGCCATTCGTGTGGCCTTCCTATGTCGTGTGGCAATGCACGCCGCACCTGTCCCCCCGCATCGAACCAACAGTGCCTGGCGAAACTGGTCCACATGATCACCACTGTGTCGGTGCGTGTGAGCGGTGTGTTCAACACACGATCCATTATGTACCTGTTGCTGGCGCCCGAGTGGCCCAGGTTCAACACCGGTCGGTCCAGTTGCTGACCCAACACGGCCGGCCATGCCCGTGGGTGAGGCTGTCGCCACTGGAAGCCCTCCAGTCCCTCGCCCAGGGTGTTGCTACATCCAAAGGCCACCAATCTCTGCATCCTGTCCATATGTTATATTTAATAATCAGGGTCGGCCGGCTGGACCCAGAAAGAAAAAGATCTGGCCCCGGTCGCATAGCATTTTTATTTTGGTAATAAATTTGGCAATTTGTAAGCCCCATGGCCTAAAAAGGACCGGGGTGGTGCTAAAATACCCCCATATTAAAAAAAATGCACAGCGGATTTTTTTACCCTGCATACCCAGGTTTGACAACTGTGTCGTTTGAACGTATAATAACCTACATGAAGTACTACTACGTTATGTGTCAAAAGGGCCGTATACTACATCGTTGCTATGTGCAGTTGGATCGGGAATCCGCTGACATACTGCATGACTCACTGGAACAGCGATATGATCTGGTACAGGTGTGTGATGTGCCCGCGAGCGAAGTGGACAGGCGATTGCTGTTGTAAAAACTGCCTACACCCGGTGTTCCTCAGATCAAAAAAATTTGCACAGCAGAAAAAAAAGGTCTAGCATTACCATCGGGGCCATGTTATAATGCGTGTGCGGTCATGGTGAAATCAGGAGTATCCAGACACATCCGGTGTTTTGACGCTGGAGCTCGAGAGGGCACTACAGGTTCGAGTCCTGTTGACCGTACCAAAGGGACTGTGGGATCCGCCCGGTTTCGTCCACAGCGGAGCCGGGTCAAACAATCACCCTATAAATATCAGCATGACAGTGGATTTCCGAGTACTGCACGATGTGGTCAGCACAGCAGAGCTGGAGCAGATCTGTGCGGAAATGGATCAGTGCCTGGAGCGTGAACCCCTGCCCGACATGGGACGCACTGCAATGGCCCGGAGATACAGGATCAATGCCCAACAGCACCTCTATCCCATCACACAGCAGTTCGCGATGCGTGTCATGGAGGACCTGCCCGACGAGAAGCTCACATTCATGGCCTTCGTGGAACAGCACCGGTCAAATAGCCTGCACACCGACAACCATCCCAATCAGGGTCGTGGACACAGCATACTGTTGCCGTTGCGACACGTCACCCCCGGCGTGGATCGCACAGTGGTGTTTGATCACAGCACCATCACTGACCTACGACAGGAACAGATCGATGCACACCAGGCCCAACAACGCATAATACACAGTGCGAGCACATGGCCCCACAGGGGTGATCACCGACTACGCTATCAACTGGAACACTGTGAATCAGTGGTGGATCACATGACAGTGGCCGGTGTGTTCGAGTACAGGTTGGGAGATGCTGTGTGTTTTGATGCACACGCCATACACGCTGGATCTGATTGGCAGAGGCACTCACCGGAACGCCAACACAAGGACTATCTGCTGATACACACCACCATCAAACAAGGACCCTTCGCCCGACAGTTCCGCAACGAGTCCTACTGATCAACACCAAACCAGTGGCGTTGATTGATCAGGCCGTCGTACACCTTTCTCTGTGATTGTCGATAACTGCAACCGTTCCACCAGTCCTGGCCGGCTATGTCCATGCGGCACAGTTCGCACTCGCCTATGACCCACGTGGGATCGTACCACAGGGGTTTGCCCGGTCCCGGTGTGAGGCAGTGAGTGTGATACCACACCGGTTTGCGTGTCATGAGGTATATGGTCTTCCTCTGCTCTATGGTGTACATACAAAAATACTTAATATCGCGTGTGTCACCATAATATGCTGTTTGATCCATGCCGATAAATATCAGCACATGATGAAAGTCATCTCAGATCACTCTCCCTATTACACCACGATCACCTGGCCCGGATTGCCCAAAATAATATCTTGGCTACAGGCACACGTCAATGACGACAGGGTTTGTCAACCACACACATTCCCGACAGCCCGGAAGCACACTCGCAAAAGCATAGATCTGTCAGAGATATATCATTGCCTGCCCGGCCCGGACAGCATATCGTGGCAAAGAATCGGAAGTGTTCTGATATCACAGCCCGGAGATTATTCCTCACTGCACAGAGACAGGACCGAAGGCCCAGGTGCCGACGACCTGGTGGGATTGAATTTCCCCATAAAGGTGCTGGACCAATGTTGCAACACCTACTGGGTGGATGATGAAGTGTTGAAGAATGATCCACGGACAATCTATAGCGATGTACACAACGTGGACGATGAATGGTGGGACATGCAAGGTCAACTACAGACACCTCGGGCCTGTACCACTGTGCTACAGAACGACCAGGCAATGTTGATAAACACCGGCGAGTGGCATTACTGGGGGAACACCTCTACCACACATGAGAGGATAATCATGAGTTTGCGATTAGAAAACAAAATGAGAAAAGATCATGACTTCCAACAAATACATGATCTGATGATCGATCAGTGATAGATCTATCACACTGCTATTTTTGAATAAGGTATATCGGTCAACAGCATACAACCAGGCTGGTGTGTGATCGCTATCTCCACATCCGGCGATGTGGTCAATATGCTCTGTGGCGTCACACCACAGGCCCAGAACACAGGCAGATGTCCCTGCACAACTTTGGGCACATCTCCGTAATCGGGTTTGGTTAGGTCTCGTATTCCTATCTGTGTGGGATCTCCGATGTGTACAGGAGTTCCATGTGCCAGTGGATACCTTGACGATATCGCTATGGATTCTATGGCATGGTCCGCACGGAACTGTCTCATGCTCACCACCAGTCGTCCTCGAAATTTGCCCACGGACTCGCATTCGTTCCAGGTGCGGTACATGGCCACCATCGAACCATCATTGAGATGAGGCAACGGCAGTCCTGCATCCAAGAACAGTTGATCAAAACTGAAACTGCATCCGAGAACAAAGGCCACCATGTCGTTGGTCCAGTATGACGAAATGTCAGAAACTATGTCCACTAATTTACCTTTACGCCACACGCGATATCTGGGAAGATCGGTACATATGTTGATATCCCCCAATGACTTCAACACTGGATCTCCGGGATCTCCCTGTGCCAACACCGGACACGGTTTTGGATTCAATCTGCAGAACTCTGCGAAATCCTCGGCATCCGACTTGTCCACTATGCACAAGTTACCCTGAACATAGTCTCTACACCATCCACTGGTATATCCAGTGTATTCCCCGGCACGTATCAGTTGTCTGGCTTCTTTGATGTTTTGCATGATGTTTTATTTAATGATCATAGAATAGTCGGCGAAAATTAGTTAAATACAGATATATGAGCAACAATATAAACGACACTTTCAGGAATGTAGCAAATGTACACAAGGACGTGTGGAACAGCAATCAGTTGAAATGGCTACGACACGAGATCAAACAGTTGAAAGCATCGGCACGCAAACCGTATGACTTCAAAAACTTTGTAGATCCCGGCAACGGTTCTAGGCCCGAATCGGTCTTTCCTTTCAAACCAGTAGAACGATTACAACCACTTTCCAGATTTGTCAACGTGGATCCAAGCAACGGCATAAGACAGGCAGTGATCAACAAGATACAGCATTTCAAAAGTGAACTAAAAGTTGCCCAGCCTCGTTTTATGTTCCTACAAGAATGCCATGCACCTCACGGCCTATACCATCATTCTAGTCATGATACGACGCAGGTCACTAAAATGTTTTTAATGCCAATAAACACCGACCCGTCATCGGACAAGACACTGGTGTTTTCGGACACGGCTTCCAATCACACGGAAATGTTAGAACGATGTTCTCAACCAATATCGCCAACAGAAAACAGCAACAGTTTTAGATATGACCTACGGCACACAGTGATTCAGAACAACGGTTATCCGTATAATCGATTAGACAATTTAACCGTGGAAAAAGTATATGATCATGTACCTGGTACCATGCTGGAAGTGACACCCGACAAATTTTTGGCAAACACTTTTTTCAAATCCGGAAAAAACAAAGATTACATTTTGGTAATATTTCATTTACCAGATATACTCACTATTTTTTAAAAGTTTTTTTGTTTATTTAAATAAACAAAAATGAAACATCATCCACAGGCACACATACAAGGAATACGTTCATCACGGATGGTCGACAACCACTGGATACCCTATCCCAGTGCAAAAACCGATTTGAAAAATAACGGAACCTATGCAAACAAGTTTGCCGAAGTTTGGAGACGAACTCCAAAAATATTGATCGGAGTACAAGATCTGCGAGCTCGCAGAGGCACGTTCAACACGCCATGGAACGCACCCAGCAATCCACTGTATGCCATGCCCGAATTGAAATTCATCAACGACACGCTGTCAGATCTAATGGACGAGAGGGCCACGGAGTTGTACAACGAGGCCAAGAACTCCAACAAGAAACTGGCAGTGATGTGGAGTGGTGGAATTGATTCCACAGCAGTGCTGACATCGTTGTTGAAAAACATACCCAACAACGAACACGACATGATAGAGGTCATCATGACAACTTCCTCGATATATGAGAATGTTGAATATTGGAAAAAACACATCAATGGAAAGATCAAACAATCTTTTTATCTTGATATAAGTTTGAACACATACTTTCTTGACAAATACATTTTACTACACGGTGATCCGGGTGACTGCTTGTTTGGTCCCAGTATGCCCATGTATAAAGATTATTTTCTCAAAGGTCTGCACAAACAACCGCATAGCATACACAAAATAAAAATTAAAAACTATTTGACAGACGATCTAGCAGTAGATTTCAATCAATGGTACTATGACAAAATAAGTCAAAGCATAGGCGAGATTGATCAGCAAGATTATGTATCAACTGTTGCAGATTTCTGGTGGTGGACCTATTTCAACTTCAAGTGGGAATTCAGTTGCCAACGTCCATTCTTTTATATGAGATCTACCGGCGACAAAGACGGAATGCCCTTGTACAAGAAACCAATATCATATGAGCATCAACAACAGTTTGCCAAGAACACATTCTTCAACACAGACAAGTTCCAGCAGTGGTCCTACACCAATTTAAAAAGATTAATTCCTGACGATGACCGGTCACAACACAAAATAGATGTAAAAAGATATGTGTATGAGTTTGATCACAATGAAATTTATTTTGTTGAAAAACCAAAAGTGGGAGTCAAAAATCCCATACAACACATAGATATCGATAGACCAGTTTATTATGACAACAACTGGATAGGTTATAGTGGAAACGAAGACAACAGCACGGTTGATAAAAGTATGAGATATCTCATAGAAAGGTACGAGGGTTAGCAACACATTAAAGATATGGAAAACTATCACAGCAAAAAATATCCAGTTGATCATGTGAAAAAAATTAAATCATCTCGAATGGTCGATAACTGGGAGGTCCAACAATACCTAAATGAAATGAAAAAAAACAATTTTGCCGTTGCTTGGATTCTTATTCCGAGGATATTGCTAGGAATTCATGACACTCGTCCTCGCAGAGGCACGTTCAGCACGCCATGGAACGCACCCAGCAATCCACTGTATGCCATGCCCGAATTGAAATTCATCAACGACAAAATGAGTGACTTGCTGGACGAGAGAGCCACGGAGTTGTACAACGAGGCCAAGAACTCCAACAAGAAACTGGCAGTGATGTGGAGTGGTGGAATTGATTCCACTGCGGTATTGGTTTCGTTGTTGAAAAACATACCCAACAACGAACACGACATGATAGAGGTCATCATGACAACTTCCTCGATATATGAGAATGTTAATTTTTATTTTAAACACATCAGTAACAAGTTAAAACAAAAAAATTACATAGACATAAAACTAGATGTTGATTTCCTAGATCAGTACATTCTATTACACGGAGACCCAGCCGACTGCTTGTTTGGTCCCAATATGCCGTCGAGCAATAATCAAACTGTTAAAAATTATGAGTCATCGGGCATCCATTTAAAACCACACAGCATACATAAAATAAACATCAAACACCCTTTGCTGTCAACATATCAATTAGGTTTTGATTTCAATCAATGGTACTATGACAAGATAAATCAAACAATACAACAGGCCGGACAATCTGATTATGTATCAACTGTTGCAGATTTCTGGTGGTGGCAATACTTCAACTTCAAGTGGGAATTCAGTTGCCAACGTCCATTCTTTTATATGAGATCTTTACAGCAAGATAGCAAAAGAATACCCATGCACAAGAAATCGATACCACACGGACATCAAGAGCAATTTGCCAAGAACACATTCTTCAACACAGACAAGTTCCAGCAATGGTCCTACACCAATTTAAAAAATTTGATACCTAAAGATGTATCACAACACAAAATAGATTTAAAAAAATATGTGTACGAGTTTGATCACAATGAAATTTACTTCAGTACAAAAACAAAAGTAGGAACCAAAACTCCGGTAAATGTTTTGAGAACTGTGAATGTGAATAGTGACGGCACGATAAATCCTTTTTATTATGACGACGAGTGGGTAGGACACGCCTGGAATGAAGACGATCATAGGGTCGCTAAAACTTCCAGATTGCTTCTGGATCGTTATAAAGGGTAATAATTAACATTATGTCAAACGAGTTATATGGATTAATAGACCCGGCCGCTAATAAATTTGTTGTGGTGTCAACAAATTTTTCTGCTATTAAACAAGTACAATTTGTCATAATGCAAAAATATTTCTATCCGGTATTAAACATAACCCAAACAATAGATTACCAAAAAAAATATAATACTGAGTATAGAGATATAATATTAGATAACATAGACAATACCAATTGTGTAAAATATGGTGCCAACACTACCATGATTCAAAGTCTAGAGCAAACAGTGTCACTGCATAATGCCAAAGAATCCGGTATCATGATTTCACCAACTGACATAGATATTTCCTATAAATTGAAAGACGTATTAGAAATAATATTAGAAATTTTTGAAATTGTTCAAATACAGTTAGATTCAATAAAAAATTTTAAAATAGATTCAACTAGAGATAAAGATAATGGAATAAAAGAATTTTTTAATTTTTTAAAACTATTAGTGGACACACCAGATCATAGTGAGGAATTAAAAAAAATATTTGAACAAGAGCTAAATTTAAACGATAGACATAGTGCAGATTTACACGAATACCAAAAATATGTTACAAAATCATTAATCGACTCTTTTAATAAAATAGACATATCAAACAACGACTGTGTTCTAGACTTTATTAACGACATGATAGATAAAACATCAAAAACAAAAAACACAACGAGTCCGCGTTATCGATATTTTTTATTAGAAGACGGATTTGACAATTTGAGTTCTTTTCAAAAAAATCCAAATCTATATAAAGACTTAATCCAAGAGCACAGCATGATAGAACATATAAGATTTTTTTTGAGCAAGAAATTAAATGAAATTACAGATCGTTAAGTTCCAAAATTCTCCATTACCCAAATCTGTCAAAGACAAATTTGCAAAATCTAATACAGTATCAAATTTTTTAAGCATGGGATATGATCTTCCTTTGAGTAGGTCTGTGTATCCAGAAAATCCTTATGGTATGTACTGGGGTCAGATTTATAAATTAATGCAAGGTATTTCAGACTGGCGAGCCCGATCGGGTACTTTTAATAATCCATGGAACGCACCCAGCAATCCACTGTATGCCATGCCCGAATTGAAATTCATCGATGATAAATTAGAGGACATTTATGATTCACGAGCCATGGAGTTGTACAACGAGGCCAAGAACTCCAACAAGAAACTGGCAGTGATGTGGAGTGGTGGAATTGATTCCACATCAGTATTGGTTTCGTTGTTGAAAAACATACCCAACAACGAACACGACATGATAGAGGTCATTTGTAATACCGATTCTATTTTTGAACATCCAGAATTTTTTATGAAATTTATTTACAGAAAACTAGCAATTCGAAGTTCTGTTTTCTTTTTAGTCACAAACGAGTTTCTAGATCAGTACATTCTATTACACGGAGACCCAGCCGACTGCTTGTTTGGTCCCAGCATAAGCAGAATGAAAATGGCTATACGTCAAGGAGTTCACCACGAATCCTGGCAAAAAAATATGGATCTAATAAAAAAACCATTGATACAAATTCTAGAAAACAAAACCAATTTTTATAAAATAAGTTTGCCAGAAAACTATCTTTCTGACAAGCATATCTCGGAGTTTTCAAAAAACTGCGTTGATTGGTTTTGTGAAAAACTCTCGAATAATATTATTGAAAACAAACACAATGATTATCTCACTAGTATAGCAGATTGGTATTGGTGGACATATTTCAATTTCAAATGGGAGTTCAGTTGCCAACGACCGTTTTTATACAATAACAGCGGAGAACATATATCTTTTGAAAAACAAAAATTTTTCTCTAAAAATACTTTTTTCAACACAGACAAGTTCCAGCAGTGGTCCTATACTAATTTAAAGTCACTTATTCCAACAGCAGACATGACCAAACACAAATCTTTGGTTAAAAAATATATTTTCGACTATTCTAAGATGACCGAGTATTACAAGTATAAAAATAAGATTGCTGGACAACAACCGGCATTAAAAATAACACAACCGGACCTCTTATTTGATCAATATTGGCAACCAAATCATGATGTTGATAATTTTTATGATAAAATGCTGAGCGAGTACAAAGGATAGTTATATGCGTATATTATTTAAAACTAGCCAGAAAACACATATTATCATTGATTTAATTGGTAAATATCAGTAAGTCAAGAATGTAAACACAGCCTTGATTTAACGTTAAATAAAAAGGAAGAAACACAATGACAAAAACAACTAAAATCAGATGGGTTATTGCACACGAGCCTTTATCTTTATTCGTAAGAGCGGCTAAAGATTTCCAAGATTTCGTGAACAGAGCTCAGACTGCAGAAAAAATCGAAGTTGAAATCATGACATTAAGAGAGTACAGTGACAAATACAACAACGGTGTATTAGTTACTAAACACGACTTATTAGACTTGATGGAACAAGGTAAAATTGAAATGTCTCAAATGTACACTACATGGTTAGCAGAGCATTATGAACAAGATATGTTAGCATTAGAAATGCCTTTCATATTTGCAGATCATGATCATGCAACTAGAGTGTTAGAAGGTGAAGTAGGTGAAGAATTATTAAATAAAATCACTGAAAAATCTAACGTTAGAGGTATGGCATTTACTTACTCAGGTGGTTTCAGAAACGTAGTTTCTAACAAAAAAGTTAGCAAACTAGGTGACTTAACTGCGTAATAAATGAAACTTAGAACTAACAGAAACCCGGTTGCCCAAGAAACCTTCAAAGCACTAGGTGTCACAGATAGACACGTTTGTGAAATAGAAGATCTAAAAGGTGCAATCGAAGAAGGAAAATGTGAAGGCGGAGAAGGAGTTTACTCTAGAGTTTACCCTTTGGACCAGAACGAAGTGACCAAATCGGTTATTGATACGAAACACAGTTTGTTCTTAACAACCATGATCATGCGTAATGATTTCTATGAGAAATTATCTCCAGAAGTCAAGGCTGTTTTAAAAGCGGCCGCAATTGATGCCGGAAGAAAAGAACGTGAAACAACGATCGCTGATGGAGAAGAAGCCAAGGCTAGATTGAAATCAGAGGGTGTTAACGTTCACGAGCTTACCCCGGAAGAAACAGCAGAGTTCAAGGAAAAGACTAAAACGGTGTACGAAAAGTTCGAACCAACATTTTCACCTGGATTACTTGATAGAATCAAGAAAGCCTAGTTAGTTTTAAATCAACTTTTAAAAAGGGTCGCTTCGGCGGCCCTTTTTTTTTGACTAAATTTTTAATATTGTTCTTGCTTCAGAGACGGAAGCCACAGAGCCATTTGTTTTTTCTATCGAAGATACGCATTGTTCTACTAGCTCTGCATTTGATTTCGCGAGCACATTTTTTTCGAGGTAGATGTTATCTTCCATGCCAACCCTAACATGGCCACCTTTTTGATGAACATATTCTGCTATAGGCAAAGACATCTTGCCTACTCCCAGAGCACACCAAATTGAGTCTTCCGGTAAAATTTTTAACGCATAATCAATTGTGTTGATGGAAGACTCCCATCCGTATTTGACTCCCGTCACTATTTGCCATATGGGTTGTCTGCTCGTAAGTCCGTCACTAATGAGTTTTTTTGCAATTCTGAGATCACCGCTGTCAAAAATTTCAAATTCCGGAAGTGTGCCATATGACTGTATTTTCAAAAGCATCTCAGCAACGACAGGAATAGAGTTTATCCTAACACCGTCGTCATCTTGCATCATGGTGTTAAAGTCTAGACTACATATATCAGGACGTATACTATCTATGTGTTCCACTCTTGTTTGAGCATCCATTAATCCAGAATTATCATTTGTTAATGGCTTATACACAGCACCCGGGCCTGTTGTGAGATTAATAATAAGATTTTCGTTCTTGTTTCTTATCAAGTCAACAGTTTTTTGGTAAAGATCTTTGTCCATAGACGGTTTACCGTTATCTGGATTTCGAACGTGTATGTGTACTATGGAAGCACCCGCCGCCGCGGCATCCAACGAGGATTGTGCAATTTGTTCCGGTGTTATTGGCAAGTATGGTGTGGAGTTTGGATCAGTTTTACCACCAGTTACAGCACAGGTTATAATTGTTTTCATTAGTAGTTATATTTAAGTTGTGTGTTGACAGGTGAGAAAAAAAATGTTACAATTAGAGTATTATGCCACTTACACCAATTGTTATTGAACAAACATCAAAAGGCGAAAGAAGTTATGATATTTTTTCTCGTCTTTTAAAAGATAGAATTATAATGCTGGACGATGTAGTTGATGAAAGACTAGCATCGGTGCTAACAGCACAACTTTTATTTCTAGAGTCACAATCAGCAGACAAAGATATTACACTGTATATCAATTCTCCCGGAGGATCAGTTACAGCCGGTATGGCAATTTATGATACCATGCAATACATCAGATGTGATATAAGAACTGTGGTTTTAGGACAGGCCTGTTCCATGGGATCATTGTTAGCCCAAGCAGGCACGGCCGGTAAACGTTTTATTCTGCCACACGCAAGACACATGATACATCAACCATTAGGCGGAGCAAGAGGACAAGTCACAGATCTACAGATACACATCAATGAAATATCTAGAATGAAAAAGTATCTTACTGAAATCTATGTTAAGCACAACACCAAAAATAAAACTTATGAAATGTTGGCCGCGGACATGGAAAGAGATAATTTTATGACTCCCGAACAATCAGTAGAATACGGACTTGCCGACGAAATAGTAACAAAGAGACCAAGTCCAGAAACAATTTAAAAATTTTGATTTATGGATAGTATTCCAGTTGTTCTAGAAATAGATGCACAACAAAATTCTAAATACAGTATATTGTTTAATGAAAAAAAACTATTCGAAGACATAACATCAGATGTTAAGGTTAATAAATTTGACGTTCATGCAATCAAACATAAATTTAATTCAATAACTATAAAAGGTAACGTTGTAGTAAATCGTTTGGAACTTGATGGTATAGACACTCGTTATTTTATTCATCATGGATTCACTAGTAATAAAAATAGAGGAAATGCAGATTCTATTTTCGTAAAATTTTATTTTTATACACCCATATGGAAATGGTATATAGATTGGATAAACAATGACAATTCATCTTTCAGACAAATATCCAAAGATCATTCGGGATTTATTCCGTTATGATAACAATTTTGGACCATCGAATAGTTTCAAAAATTTAAACTTCCCGTTTGATTATGATCTATCTAAACTTTATGAAGAAGCATCTAGTTTTGATTGGATCGGGCCTGGAAAAACAAAGAGTTTAGAAAAAATTGATCGCATTCTATTATACAAATCTAAATCAGAAAGTAATATCATAGGTATTCCTATTGTACAGCAGAAGCATGACGAAAAAGAAGAGGTGTGTTTCAATACAGAATCATATCCTGAATGGAATAATTTTTTAAAAAACATAAAATTATTAGGCGGTGTTCTACTTATAACTATGAGTAAAATGAGTCCGGGTGGATTCATATATCCACACAAAGATTCAAATTTTGTTGCACACAAAATATATTTTCCGTTGAATTGGCCACGTGGTTGTTATTTTAAAATTTACAAAAACGGATTAGTAGACTTTTCTGATCTTAAACCAAAAATTATAAATTCCGGAGAGTATATACATTCGGTCATTAATGACAGCAAAGAAGAAAGAATTATTGTCAGTATCTTTGTTGATTGGAATGTAGAACCATGGAAAAAGATATTTGAAGAAAAAATTTAATCTTTATGATGTTTAAAATCTAATTCTAATATCTTGATAATTTGTTTATTAATATTTTCTCGCATCACAGTTATTTCATCCTTCACAACCGAACGTTGTTCCCCGTGTGTGTATTCCAGTTGTTGTAATAACTCCCACAAGTTCATTTGAAAAGTCATGAGTTCCTCTCGTGCCAGAAACTCCTCAAATTCTAATTCAAATTTTTTATGATCGGTGTGTCCGATCGACATATATATAATAGCAGTTATAATAATAACAAAAAAATAACGCATAGGAAAGTATTTACATGAAACATTTGATAATGATAGCAACCGCGGTAATGCTCGTGTCATGCACGGCTATGCCGACTTCACCAAAAGTTTCTTTTGGTAAAAAATGTTTGGCGTCTACAGATAAGGTCACGTATTCATATGTATGGATATATGACAAAAATTCTGGTTTGCCGGCCAACACCGAAGATTGTAAATTGATAGAAAAAAAGAAGTAATACTATTATTTTGATGAGCTTGTTGCTTTGTCAACCTCTTCAAAATCTTTGGTTATCTCGTCTTGTTCAACCTGTTGCTTGAATTTGTTACATTCAGCCGGGTTGAACATACAACCTAGGACCAATCCAATAGATCCGTCATATATGTTCGGCTCTTTGTTACTTGCTACGTCTTTGTTTTTAGACGCACAACTTGTCAAAAGAATGGCGAATAAAAATAATATCAATATTTTTTGAATTTTTAAAAATTTCATAATTACGCCATATTTATAATAGATTGATATCGATATGTCAATACAATTTCAACCGGTGAACAAATCTGCTCACCGGTTGTTACCATACACAAATAATTTAGAAGTTGGACGGATCTACTTTGATGTGTTTTAATATTTTGCCAGCATTTGATCCATGCTTGATCATGTAGCCAGTTGTTCCGTTTCCGTATGTGTCAACGGATTGAACTGCTCTTTTCATAGCATTCTCTTTGTGCTCGATGTCTTTTTTTTTGTAATATGAGGACATCATATAAGTGTGTCTATCTTTGGTGTACATAAGTAACCTCCTTTTTTCTTTAAGTTGGCCACTTTTAACTGATGTGGATCAGCCACTTTATGTCCATGTGGATGGTTCAGTATTTATATGCAAATAGCACATATCACCTATGTTTATATTACAACCCAAAACAAAAAAAGTCAAGTTGATCGTTGACCGAATTTGTTTGATAGTGTATAGTGTGATATAAGTAAATGCAAATAATAACTATTCGCAACTAATAAAATTATGATTACCACTCTACTAGCAACCACGTTTGTAATAGCCAGAGAAGGACTTGAAGCATGGCTGATAGCGGTGCTGGCCATCACAGCGGCCAACAACAATCCCAAACATATAAAAGTCATTATATGGGCAGTTTTAGGGTCTATTTTGGCCACTATTGCTTTGGGCACTACAACTGCCCAGTTATTAGGCAATCACGCAAATACAGAGCGATTTGAAGGGTTTATAGGGGTCATTACGGGTGTTGTACTAGCCTGGGTGGCATGGTTCTGCCATAGTGCCAGCCAGCACGTTAAAGCCTTACCTTTTGGAAACTCTTTGTTATTAGGACTTGCTGTTTTTGGTATAATGTTTCGAGAAGGGGTCGAAGTGGTTATATTTCTTACAGGCATAATCATCGATAGTCAGGACATTCAAATGGTATATTTGGGTATTTTGGCTGGTTTGGTAATATTGGTGACTGTATCAAAAATAATCTATAATCAAATAACAAAATTACCCATCAAAAATATTTTTAAAATTAGTCGTTGGATTTTTAGCATACTTGCTGTATACTTTCTATATACAGGTATTTCAGAAATAATTGAATACGGTATTTGGCCCCAATAGCTCAGTTGGTAGAGCAACTGATTTGTAATCAGTAGGTCGTCTGTTCGAATCGGACTTGGGGCACCACATCGATGTGGGGGTATAGCTCAGTTGGGAGAGCACTTGATTTGCATTCAAGGGGTCGTGGGTTCGAATCCCTCTACCTCCACCAAACGGTCCCTTCGTCTATCGGTTAGGACACGTGGTTTTCATCCTCGAAAGAGGGGTTCGATTCCCCTAGGGACCGCCAACATTAAATACAAACATGAAATACGGACATTATTCAGATAATCAATTTCCGACATTTAATCACAAAGATTACAAAACAAATTCACACGGTTTTAGATGTCCAGAATTTTCTCCTCTGCCGGACGGAGGAAAAAATATAGCAGTTCTAGGATGTTCTCATACTTTCGGCGAAGGTCTGGAACAACCCGAAATTTGGATCTCACAGTTAGAAAAATTATTGAATAATAAAAGGTTAAGATTTTGGAATCTGGCACAACCCGGAGCATCTCCCGATATGTGTGTAAGGATGTTGTATGCATCTGAAAAAGTGTTGTTTCCTAAAATTATTATAGTGTGTTGGCCAGCATGGAGCAGAAGAGAACGTTTAGACATATATCCAATTTCTATAACAAGCGATGACAATTCCCTGAAATATGAAACCAGTGTCACAGATCAAAACAATTTTTTAAAGTGTGTGTTTCAGGTTGAGAAATTTGCCGAATATAATAATGCTGTTGTGTTTCATTGTTTTGCTCAAGATATCTACATGATACCCGATACTAGATATGTCCTCAACGACAGTTCATTGAGATCTTGTTGGCCTGTGTGGGACAATCACCATGGTGCCGATGCTAGGAGAACCATTGAAGAAAAACCAGATCTGGCCAGGGATGGAATACACTATGGCACAAAACATCACCGTACATTTGCTGAGAATATCTATAATCGTTTTAGTAGTAAAATAAAATAATTTTAGGTCAATGCCCACAAACGGCTTTTGGTATCTTTCTTTATTTTAGAATATATTTTTTTAAACTCTTCCATGTCTGTAAATTGTTGTTCAGAAAAATTTAGAGCGGTGTTCCAGTTTTGTATTTTGTTAAAATAAACTTTATCAACATCATATCTATGAGCGATATCTAACATCAAAGGCATTTCGTGCCAGTTGTCTTTTTGTACGACCATGTGCAAATTAAAAATAAATTTGTCTTTGATGTGCTTGATAAATTCGAGGTTCTCTAGAATTTTTTCAAAGTTGCCTCCCAGTCGAAGTTTTTCGTATGTATTTTTAGTGGCACCATCGATGCTGATGCCTAGCACAGTCAATCTATCAAACATCTCTTTGTTTTTTATATACATTTTTTTAACAAGCAGTCCGTTAGTTTGAAGGCTAAATTTCAGATGCTCAAGGTGTTTGGTGTTTTTTATAAAATATCTATAGACCAAACTTGCGAAAGGATCGCCGTCACTACCGATGTGTACATTTGTATTAGTCTGTTGTTTTTTCAAATAATCTATAATCTTATCTGCTATAGACATTCTTTTTTTGAGTTCGGGTCCGGATTTGTAAAATATCTGTTTGTTCCTACAACTTGGACAAAATAAATTACAACTTTCATCAATGGCCAATCTAATATTTTTTATTTTCACATTTGGTACTGTTTCCGGCCATCCTAGGTCTCTGTCTTTTAACAAAAATGTGCATTGATGATTATTGCAGTAACGGTACGATCCGTCCGCAATAGATTCCTGAAGTATTTTTGCTGTGTTTGAAGTAATAATTTTTTCCAAAGGTTGTACTTGTATATTACCAACACTCTGTGGTAACCAGGCCTGGCATTCGCAAAGATAACAGGAACCGTTTTTATCAATTAAAACAGTATCAAAAGGTCTAGTACAGTAAGAGTTAAACTTAAGATCTTTGCTTGTATCTATGTTATACCAGTCAAATAAACGTTGATTTATCATGATGCACATTTAATTAGTCACAAAATTAATAGCCATTTATTTTTGTAATTAAATAAGAGTATGGAAATTGAAAATTTAGAAAACAGTAGTTACGGTGTAAAAATTAAAACATCATATGATGAGATGATCGAGAACTTTGACGAGATAGTTCAACTGCAAGATCAGTATAAATTACTTATTTTTAAGAACATTGATCTTTCAGCAGATCAACTGGTATCGATTATAAAAAAAGTGGGTGAGCCAGTCAGACATGCAAAATGGAGAACCAATGCATTGCAGAGTCATCCAGAAATATATGTGCTCACAAATGACAAAACCAAAGGACAATTGAGTCCAGAGATTTGGCATATCGATCAATCATTTTTACAAAATCCTCCTACGCATAGTTTTTTATATTCATTAAAAGTGGCTCAGGAAGGTGGAACAACTGTGTTCTCTGATCAATCGGCTGTGTATAGAGATCTTCCCCTAGATTTAAAAAAGAAAATTACAGGAAAAGTTTGTGTACACGAACACGCTACTGACTATCATCTAGCGGCTGTACCCAATCCGGATGAACTAAAAGGAATTGGTGGGGGAGAACCTGTATATCATCCACTGGTTATGCCACACTGGACGACAGGTGAAAATTGTTTATTTTCTGTGTTTGGTCATATTAGAAAAATATTGGGAATGGAACAAGACAAAAGTGATGCACTCATGAAGACGTTACAAGAACACGCAATAAACGAAAATTATGTTTATGAGCACCATTGGGAAGAAAAAGATTTTTTAATGTGGGATAATATTTCTTTACTACATTCGGCTAGAGGAACAGTAGATAGCCTAGACCCAAAACACGAACGATTACTCTGGCGTTTGAATGCCAGACACACACTTGCCTAAAAAAATTATTGCTGTCCGTCGACTAGTGTGAATGCTATCACACAAGGTTCATTAAAAGGATTATACCAGGCATGGCGAGCTCCTCGCTGTACTAAAACATCTCCCTGTGATAATTCAACTTCTTCGTCTCCTTCGTCGAGCAGTAGTTTTATTTTTCCAGAAATAACATATCCATAATCAACAGTTGGTGTTGTGTGCATATAAGGATGTCTCTTGCTAGGCTTAAGATTTTCTAAGGCATTCATTTTTTTAAAACCGTCCTGGGGATTTAATTTTTTCAGTACTTCGTCGTCTTGTGGATCAAACTGTACAACCAAAAAAGTTGTACCTCCCGGTGCCGGAAAGGTTTTGAAATTAGAATCAATTGGATCGTTGAATCCTGTGAAATCTTGTTTTTCGTTTTTGGTTTTCCAGAGATACGTGTGCGTATGGAACGGTCGGTCGTCGCCAAAATCTAAAACTCCCTTGGCAATATCGTTTGACATTACTGTTGATTTGCCTTGTTCGTTGATTCCTGTTACTATTCTTTTAAATGTTTTAATTGTTTTCATAATTCATTATATAATATTTTTAATAATTAAACAACCGTTTTAATTCCGGAACATGATCTTGTATTGCAATACCACGTTGTTTGTTAAAAAAATCAGTCCACAGTTTGGCTTGGTGTAATTTTTGTTGATAGAAAATTTCCGTTTCTCCTTGTGTCATTTTAAGTACATCCGCCAGTGTGTTAACACATCTAACGTTGTAAAAATTTTCCAATTCGTGAAACTTCATTCCTTTTTGGGTATAATGATTTACTGCATCCGCGGTGCGAGATTTTTGTTCCTCTAACATGGGTTGAGGTATCAAACGATTAGAAGTATACGTGGGCGACGTCACAAGTCCTATATCCATTTCTCTTATGTCTGTGTTGTCATGTATTACTTGTATCTGTTCCGGAACGTTAAAAGACGAGTGTAACGTCAAGGATGTACGTACACATATACTGTGTCCACTCTTACACAACCTTTCTATGTTTTTCATAGTATTAGAATAATCACCGCCCCTGATCCATTCATATTGCTTACCTATACCGTCTAGGCTGATGTTGATTCCTAACTTTCCTCGAGGATATTCTTCAACGGCTTTCCATGCATCCTTTGATATCAAACTGAGGTTTGTGGTCATGACTATACGAGGTGGTCTTTTTTGCCTGGCCGCTTCGGACATCACTATAAAGTTTCTTTTTTCTACCAACGGTTCTCCACCTTTCAATTGTATTACTTCCACAGTAGGCAACACTTTTAAAATTTTTTGGAAATCTTCTTCGGACAATTTGTTCATGAACAATCTCTTTCCCTCGATCAGTCTTCCTTCTCTGCCTTCCATGGTTTCTATTTCTGTTTGTTCCTTTTGTATCTTTTTTTCTAGATCATACCATTTTGAACTATAAAGAGGACCACACATGATACAAGTTTGATTGCAAACATTTGATAACGAAAGATCTAAATACAGTATTGGCATATCTTTGTTAGATAAGTTTTTGGGAGGATTGTTGTTTGGAACAACGTCCGCAGTCCAGGTATCAATGGGTGCAGAAAGTCCTCTACTTTTTTTAAATTCACATGTGAAACAATATTCAGGAAATACGTTGTTTTTAAATTTCTGTCTCATACTATTATACTCGATGGAGTTAGTAAAAAACTTTTGTAAGTCGTCGACCTTGCTAATATGTTTGATTATAGGATTTACGGAAGAACAGCACACAACCAAATTTCCGTCCGGGTTGATCGTGAGACCCGACCATGGCAACTCGCAAAGTTTTCCTGGCTTCGAAGAGATGTTTAGTTCGCGTCTGTGCTGATTTTGATTCATCTTGATAGATATATTTAATGGTAAAAACATAAAGGTCAAATAAATCTTACGCTAATTTACGCTTCGCTAAAATAATTTTTTGTAAATTTTACGCAATAAGTAAAAAGATAATCAATGACAAATCTTATAATTTTAAATGATTTACCAACTTACGATGTACCATCAAAAACTGCTGGTGCATATAGGATAGCCTCATCTTGCAGACAGCACGGACACTCTGTAAATGTTTTAGATCATTTCAGTTATTTTGTAGATAAAGACCCGGTATCTTTTTTCAATATCTTATCCAAGCAAATTACCAAAGAAACTTATGCTTTAGCAATTAGCGGAACTTGGTTTTCTAGTTTAGACTTTGATCACAAAAAAGTCACAATAAATGATAGCATCACATATGAAGGTACCGGACAATATTCAGATGCCAAATGGTTCAATTGTTTTTATAAACTTTTTACATACATCAAAAAAAATCATCCAAATCTAAAAATATTGTTAGGAGGACACAGTTCCGGGTCTGTCGCCATTTATAACATTTTTGGAAATTTGCCTTTTAACTTTATTGATTACTGGATAAAAGGTTTTGGTGAAAGTTCTATGATTCAATTTTTAAATAATTGTAAATCAAATAAATCAAATCCTGTTGAAAAAATATTACCCGGAGATCCTTTAGGTTTATTATATGATTTTCATAATTGTCCACCCATGTTTTCAAAAAACGATGTAATACTTCCAAACGAAACATTACCTTTAGAATTAAGCAGAGGTTGTAGATTCAAATGTAAATTTTGTTCATATCCTCTGTTAGGAAAAAATCCAAAAGAACATAGATATCTAAGAAGTAAAAATAGTATTAAGGAAGAACTTAAATTTAATTACGACACATGGGGAGTTACTAATTATTTTGTCTTGTGTGATACTTTTAATGAAACAACTGAAAAATTACAAACACTTGCAGATGTTGTTGACGATCTCAAACTTGAATTAAATTTGACTGCATATATTAGATTAGATCTAGTTCATGCACATCAAGAAAAACAAATACCGTTGTTAAAAAAGGTTGGATTACGTTTCGCCAATTTTGGAATAGAAAGTTTACACGATCCCTCATCTAAAGCAATCGGAAAAGGTTTGGGTAAAGAAAAAACAATAAAAGCGTTGTCTCTCATGAAGAAAGAATGGCACAATGACATACACCTACACGGAAATTTTGTTGTGGGATTACCTCATGAAACAATAGACACCATTGAACAAAATAATAAAGAATTGTTGGATGGTACAATAGGATTAGACAGTTATACATGGCATAGCCTAAGCATAGTCAGAAACAGAGGTAAGTCCAGAAGTTTTTCAAGTGAGTTTGATAGGAATTACAAAGATTACGGTTACGATGTATTTGAAAATAATATGCCCGGTAGAAACGGAGATGCTTGGAAGAACGAACACTGGGACAGTTTTATGACAGACAGGTTAAGTAGACAATGGAACGAATACGCTAGAACAAATAATAAATCTAAATTAGATGCTTGGCGTATGGCTTCGATTTTAAATTATGGTATATCGTATAAAGAAGCATTGACAAAATATCATACAGATCTACTGTCAGATGAGTATAAGAATTATAAAAAAGTTTTTTTGGATGATTATATTAAGAAAGTAAAAGAAAAATTCTTATAATATGTTTGCCTGCATTACACAGGCAAACATAAAAAATAACAATTAGAATGTAAATTTCATTCCTACTGCCATGTCGTTTGTGTCTGTACCTGATGGTACGTCAGTGATTTCGTAACCGGCGTACATACTAAAGTTGCTACCAATTTTTTTCTCGGCACCATACGTATGATACTTGTTACCATCTTCGATCTCACCGTAACCTGCTGAAAATGTTGTTTGTCCAATGGTGTATGAACCAACTAGTTCATTCGCAGTAGTGTCTAATGATGTTGACTCAACTGATTTAATTGTATAATTGTAACCAATTGTAACAGCATCGTTCAAATCAAAATTTAAACCCGCACCTTTGTACTCGATCGAATTTACTTTGTCATCTGAGTAAGCAATACCTACGTTTAGTTCATCACTTACATCCATAGAAGCCGCAGTTTCATAAACATCAACACCTGATTTACCAGTTGTTCCGTCAACTTTGATCAAGTTATCCAACTGTATTGCACCAAATGTGTTAGAGTAGATTACTGTGTGTGAATCTCTACTGAACAGTTTTTGTGATGCACTATTACCATATTCTGGGAACACATCTGTTTTAGATGTTACTGCACCTTTGAATACAGAGTTTTGTCTACCTGCTGACAGCATACCTGCATCGCCCATGTCAACACCAGCATATGCTAGTTTTGAATCAAATGGTGTTGAGCCAGAATCATCTGCATCGATGTCCACTTCTAATTTGGCAAAGCCGTCGATACCTTCTGATAGGTTGCTCGAGAAATCAACACCGATAGAAGAACCGTTGTTCTCCGCTTTCGATGTCGCCACGCCGTTAGCGTCCTCGTTATTAGAAAGCATATAGTTTAATGAACCATAAACTTTCATATCAGCCGCTTCTGCTGGAGCCGGTTTTAAAACCGACCATAATATGCCAAGTGCAATAATAATCGCTACACCTAGGCCTATTTTTTTCTTTGTTATTTTCATAGTTTTCTCCTTATTTTTGTGTGGCTGTAAAGCCATTCACAAATTCTTTAAACTTCTGGGAATTTTAATTGATTTTTTCTATATGGTAACTTTTATGAAATGTTGTTTTTTCATTTTTTTTACAGACACTATTTATCATAAACTATGTCTATTATTGCTCTTCATCTGAGTGTAAATCATTTAATAATTGTCTCAATTTGGCCCCTTCAACTGTGGCTTTAACTTTACCTATATCGTTTCCTTTTGTAGGATCGATAGTAATATTTTTGTTACTATCATTAATAATTTTACTTTTTTGTTTTAAAGAATCGTACATTGCTGTTGCTGGTTTTTTAAATTGTGAATGATCGCCTTCCTCTTCGAGTAAATCTTTTATTCTAAGAGTATCTAAATCAAATTCTAAATCCACTTTTTGTCCCACACCGCTTGAACTTCTTGTTTTCATAAACTGTATTTGATAACGTCCACGCTCTTTCATTGCACGACTTGTAAAGATACCAATCACGTTATCTGCTGTTTGAATCTTACTCAACCCGCCCGAAATATGTGAATGGTCAAACTCGATTTCTTCAACCGATGCTCTATTCAATTGTGATGCCGTTACCATGATCATCTGAGATTCAGTTGCGAAATTTCTAAGTTCTTCCGATACATATTTGTCTTTTATAAAAAGATCTGCAGGACTGATACGTTTACTTTTAGGCATCATCAGATCCAAATAATCAATCAATATACAATCAAATTTCTTTTTATTTTTCAATTCAAGTTCTTTGAGATACGCTTTAATGTCATTTACGTTACTGCCACTTGGTAGATATTTTATCTGTAAAGCACCGGATTTTTTCTCAATCATTTTTACTTTCATTTCCACGTTGTCAATTTCTGGAAATATTCTTCTTGTTGCTATGCCAGACATCATGGCATCGAGTCTCATTGCCACCAATGATTCACTTAATTCAAATGAAAGATAGCAAGTATTCAACCCGGCAGTTGCCCAATTCACAGCAAGATTCTGTAGGAAAATAGATTTACCTGCACCCGATCCTCCAGCAAAAATGTTTAATTCTCCTTTATTAAATCCACCAAACAATTTTTTATCTACGTTTATCCATCCTGTGCTAACCTGTCCGTTGGCACTCTTAAGATCCTCTAATCTTTTTTTAGGGTTTTCAAAATAGTTTGTTCCTAGATCTTTAGTAAGACTTATACTAACAGCCGCTTTGATCTTGTCTTCTACTGGATTATAATCTCCTTTTTCGAGCAAATCTGCAGACTCCAATATTGCTCTCTCCATTGATTTGTGCCTAGAAAATGTTTCAAATTCATCTAGTAGCCAATTAAAATGTGCCGGATCTAGATCCTTTGCAGTTTTTAATTTTGTATCATGTACAGCATTAATTTGTTCAACGTCGGGCATGACTTTATATTCATCGACATAATCCTTAACAAATTTTGCAATTGGTTGTAGTTTCCTGTCAAAATTTGCAGGTTCAAAAATATTTTGTGCCCTAGCAAATGATTCAGCATCTGCCATTAGCATTTCTAAATAAAGTTTTTGTACGTCAAATGTATATTCAGCCATTTATTTTTCTTTTTAAATCGATCTTAAGTTTATTAGTTTCTGTTCCTTTTAGTATCGACTGTATTGTATATAATCTTCCATATTGTAACACAGATTCGGCCACATCATCAACTCCTTTTTGCCATTCTGGAAAAGATACAGACCACCCAAACTCTATTGCTTGGTCTATTAGTTTTTCTCCGGCTTTGTCTTGATCCGGCACTACAATTACCTGTCTATTCAAACTGTTTATAATATCTTTCTGCGTATCATTGACCTCTGAACCTAAAATGCTCACACCCGAAACAGTGATAGCATCAAAAGGACCTTCGGTCACAATCACAAACTTTCTTTTCCAATCCTGGACATCTATGTTAAACACATAACCCGGTTGTGTTTCTGTCCAATATTTAACTTCCTTGTTTCTTGTATCAAAAATTCTTCCTGTGTGTCCTACTATATTATTTTTCCAATAAAAAGGCACAATTACTCTTCTATGGAAATCTCCTGTTTGATCCGGACTATAATAAAATTTATACCAATCGGGAGAAATACCTCTTTTTTTTAAGTAGTTTAATAATTGATCAATTTTTTTATATTGAACTTCTGTTAGATCTTTTGCAATATATTTTTCCAACCAATAATCTAGTGTGTGTGAATTTTTTGGCAACGTCTTGATAGCAAAATTTATATTTTTTTTTGTTTCAAATGTATTGCCGGATTCTTCATAACGCATGGCCTCTATTGATAATTTTCTTATAGTTTCTTCACTAATTCCTAACCAGCTCATGAGTTGTCTTGTTTTCGCATTGAGTTTTCTTCCAACAACATACGAAGTTTTATAACCACAATTAAAACAATGATAACTTAAAGTACCGTCGGCAGAAGTCATGATGCCTCCACGTTTTCTTTTATCAGCACCTGTGCCGTTGTGTATACAACACGGAGCATTAAAAGATAACCAACCAGAGGGTGTTTTTTTCTTTCCGCTAGGAAGAGAATTCAGAATAGTAGACTGAATTAAATTCATATTCTATATTTTACTGTCTATATAAGATTTTGTCAATCACACCGTTGTTACTGCCGGTGTTTTGCCAACTGAATCTGATGTTTTCCCAAACTCCAATGAAATTAAAGTATTTGACTCCAGTTGAATTGGTAAATGTAATTGGGTTGGTTTGATCAGTTGCTGTGATGTCTGCGAAGTCCGAGTCTTGTACTGCTGTTGTGACCAATGTGCCCTGTATCTTAAATGTTCCAGTAAATCCGTTGGTATAAACAGCGATCGTGTGCAAAGAGTTATTACCATTTTGACTAGACTTACCGTCGATGTAAGCAGATGTTTTTGAATATGGTCCTGTTGTTACAGGCCATGTGATTGTTTCATTGCTAGGCACAAATTTTGGAAATGCACCGTCTAGTATCTCAAGTGTCCCTTCAGAATTATATGAGGTATTAGCATAGGTCACAGTATAAGTCACAGTAGAATCATCTCCTATTGCAATTTCTCTAATACTGTAATTGTAAAATCCCGGCTCTAGATCTAATAAATCTCCGTCGGTTAATGTTACTGTTGCTTTTCCTCTCGTGCTAACAGTTGACCCGTCGTCTACAAGTGTTAATGTTTTTTTAATGACCGATCTGTCGTTTTTTGTGTCGATCAGATCAAATTCAAATTCTTTGGTCGTAATGCTTTGTACTGCTTGATCTTCGTTTTTGAATACAAATGTTATTGGATTTGATACACCTTTATACACTTTTAGACGTCTATCGTACACTTTTGAGTTCCTTCCATTATAACCATTAATGTAGGCTATTACCACATTGTTTATTAAATACCTTGTAACTGTTTGCATAACACATATTTAACAGTATTTATTGAAACATATGAATGAAATTTTTGAAACATTAAGAAAGAAATTTCCATTTTTATCTCTTATACGAAAGGGAGATATGGAGTTTGTGGGGATCGTGCAAAACCAAGATAATCAAGTGACAAGTTTTTATGATTATGGTAGAATCATGTCTCCAGAAGATAAAATGGATTTTTTGAAATATGGTGAAATATGGTGGTGGGAATCAAATAGAAAAATACCTATTAACATATTTTTAAAAAAAGATTTCCAATACTTTAGATCTACACTGGTAACACTTACCACTAAAGATATCGAAGTTGTACACGGTCCTGTGCTTAGGCTCGATGAGATATCTAAAAAACGAATTAAAAGAAGAACAATTCAATTAATGAGAAGACCTAGTTAGGTTTTTTCTCAATGTATTTCAAGTAATATATAGTCAGTGGATTATTTGGCTGATACGAACTATACTCTATTGATGTTTGTTGATTTCTTTTTTTTGATTTTTTAAGTTTTTTCTTTTTTTGATGGTGCATCAAAAATGTATTTATCATTTGAAATTAGATTCATCTGCACAACTATCAACTGGGCATAAGCAATCGCATGAGATTTTTTAAAAAAATAACTACCGTCTGTTGGACGTGTCCAGACCTCGGTTAATATCGTGTTCCAGTCTTTATACATCAATCCTCTTTTTGCTGGTCTTATAATTGCCAATACAGCCGCAAGTTGTTCAATATTTTTAGGCTCAAGTTTTGAGACAATGTCAAAATGTCCGTTCAAATGGAACAATTGATTTACAACATTTATATCTAATAACATATTCCAGTCGGGCTCTGTCAACATTAATTCAATTAAGTGTTCTTCGGATTTAACTTTTTCGTAAACACTAACATTTAAACAATCAATCTTAAAATATTTTCTATCTTCTGCTCTTTTATAATCTAAACTACAAAAACCTCTCAATGGGTCAACCGGAGCATCGTGAAAATATATTCCTGTTTTATGTTTCTCGGCATTTTCTTTTTTTATTATAGAAGCCGGAATATGTTTGAATAACTTCAACGCATTTTCTCTATCAAAAAAATCTATATCTACATCAGGCATTAGTGTAATTTTCCTTTATTATAATCGTTAAACTTTTCTTTGATCCCGGGTTTAAGTAAGTCTAAAACTTGTAACATTTTTTTATAACCTTTGCTGTATTGAGTTTCTTGATTCATTTCGGGTAAAATTACTTTGCCTACCGACCCGTCGGCTTTTATTACAACAACACTGTCGCCCGCTTCAATATCTAAATGATCATCAATAGCAATATCTACTTTACTCAATTCTTGCCTCCTTGGCTGTTTCGTTTACAAAAATTGCATCGGCCGGATTTGATCTAAATTTGTTAGACCAAAATTCGGGATTTATAAATCGTTGTACCATTTGTAATTGTTCATCCGAAAAAGATTTCAACATTTTTTTACCCGCAGGACATCCGAGGATCAACCATGGAGATATACTGCCTTTTTGTATATGTGAAACTGCTCTATTGGTACTAACTAAACGAAAATAATCTGCCCATTGTACTTTTTGTTCGTCGGCCCATTCCATCATTGTTTTAATAGATCTTTGTAGAGCAGATTCTAAAGGTTCTGTTTTTAAAGTTTCAATCAAGTAAGATTCATATAGTTCATCTCTTGCCCAATGATCTAATTTAACTTTTGATCTTACAATAAAATCTATATATTTGTCTGGATATAAAGGATTGATGTACATAAGATACCTACCAAATTTTACAAATGCATTATAATAGGACGAGTCACAAAATTGTTTATATGTTTTTGGCTTTCCGGTATTTTGATGAACTTCATAAAATTTTTGAAAAACAAGGAATCCATTTTTAACCCATTTTTCGTCCTTTTGCAAATGTCTTCTTTTGGGTTCGCATACATGAACTTGTAATGTTCTTTCTTTTTGAAAAGTTTTATTACAGTATGTACAAGTATTAAGATTGTTTTCCATATGATTCTAATATTTCTTCGAGCTCGGCATCGGTTAATATCTTGTCAAGAGTTTCAATATCGTCTTCCTTCATATGAGGATATATTTCTAATAGTTGTTGCATACTTTTATTAACTGTCTTCTTCATTGGTTTGACCCATGGATGAAACTGTTGTTTTAATCCACCGCACATGGCAGTCAATATCCAGCAGAGTTTTTTGTGTTTGCTGGACAACGTAAAAAGATGTTTGTTAACACACTCGTTAATCATCTCAACATAGTGTTCTTGATAAAATTTATCGCCGGATACAGAACTAGCATATCTCATGATCATATATGGAGAATATAAACTTTTTTCTTTATCATCGATACGATCATAATAATCCTTATTACGAAAATCAACGGCTTTCATGCCATTCCTGAGCTCAAAAAATTTTCTATTTTTTTCTTTTACCATACCGATCCATAATCCAGTTGTTCAGACTGTCTTGATATATCTTTAACAAAATAAGCACACTTGGGATCCTTGCCGTCCTCCAACGGAACTGCTAATATCTGTCCTGATTTTAACTTTGGAAAGTACCATTTTACTTCTTGATAGATATCTTCTATATCAACTAGCATAAACTCGGGTTTGGCACTAGTCATGGGATTAAACACAAATGCTTCAAAGCCTCTATCATTTAAACTAGTGATAGGCATAACAAATAATTCGCCTTCCTCTGGATCACCTACAATCATTTTCCAATCTAACGGCATTTTGATCTTGTAGTTTCCGATAGACAAAACAGCCGCCGGAGCATTAAAAGATTCTAAAAAAATTAAAGGCACATAAAAATAATCTGGATCAGCAGGATTGCTATTATCTAAAACTGCAAATCTCAAATTATCGTCAACATACTCTGGTATTTTTTCTAAGGTATATGTTCTATTTTCTAATGTAAGGATTTTCATAATTTATTTTATCTATATTATAAGGGTAATTTGCCTCTTTGTAAAACTTTTTTCTTTCAGTTAAATGTCTTTTTGCAAATTTACACGAACTGGTTATATCCCAGATTTGTACTGAATCTTTATCTTCGGCTTTTCTTATTCCTCGTCCTATCGATTGTATTACTCTGACAAACGATTTACCAGGTTCTATAAGAACCAAATTAAAAATACGAGGGATATTAATGCCAACACTGGCAACTCCATATGTGGCAATAATAATTTTATTTGTTGCAGTAGATACTTCATCATAGTGTTCCTTTCTATCTATATTTTTTGTTGCTCCCGAAATAAAAGTTGATCCTTTCAATTTTTTTTCTAAAATCTCTCCAGCAGATATTCTATCAACTAAAATTAATGTATTACCTGAACTTGCTATACTGTCAACAGTTTTAGCAATCCATTCCATTCGTGTTTCATCTGTTGTCAGCCATTTTAATTCTTCTTGATAATTTTTAAATGCAGGATGATCTTGTGTTTGTAAAATATTTACATCACATTTTGCTAACACTCCTTTATCTTGTAATTCTTTAGCGGGTATTTTATTTACAACTTCACCAATTGAACATTTTAATCCATAAAATTCAAAATCTGCTTTAGGCACTGTTCCTGTGAGACCCCAACGTATACCACAATGAGCAAATGGTCCCGTCAACATTCTTTTTAAAACATCGGCCTTGGCCATATGTACCTCGTCAACTATAATTGTATTGACATTTTGTATTGCTTCTAAAAATTCAGTAGAGTGATCGTCTTTACTTCTTTTTTCTAGCACATTAAGAGATTGCCAAGTGGCTATTGTGTTTTGTCTTCCTAGTTCTTTGCGATCTCCATAATAAACTCCCACATCTAAATTACAAGCAAGAAAATCGTCCTCGGTTTGTGTTACTAAACTTTTATTTGGAACTATTGTTAATGTTCTTCCGTAATCTTCGACTAGTTTACATAGTGCGGCAGTGATAATTGTTTTACCTGCACCGGTGGCAACTTCTTGTATACACTGAGGATTTTCTAAAAATTTATTAATTATTTCGACTTGATAGTCTCGTAATTCTATCGGTTGTCCTCCACACGGATGATTTGTGGGCCAAGTAATATCACTTAAATAATTTTTGTCTATCAGTTTAAATTCAAAATTATGATTTTCACGCTCGTCGTTAAGGTCGACATAAACATTATGTTCTTCAAGTATTGGTAAAATTTGAGGCACTAATGCTAGATAACTGGTACCTCCCAAACCAAAAAAACTAACTTTTCCATCCCATCTTCCTAATTTCACTGCTGGTAGATGACGGGCATATGGAATCTCAAATTTAAATTTATTGTGTAATTTTTTACGAAACTCTAATGATAAATTTTCAAATTTAACATTCACTTCATCCTTAATTACTAATTTACATGAACTCATAATTGTTTTATATCAGTTTTAAAAACTTGGTTTTGTACTAATATAATACAATCTTTTTGGAAGGTTATCAACCATTCTCTTAATAGATTCCGACGATGTTGGCCAAAATACGGTATCTTGTAAAGCAAAACTACATTTTATTTTTACTTTTGATTTGATTAATGTTCTTGGTATTCTGTTTCGAATAATTATAATTTTGGTATTTTTGTCTATGTATTTTGATGCTTTAGATTCTAACACTATATTAAACCACCTATCCTGCATCAACATTCTATCGCTCAATGATGTATCTTTACCATAAATGTAATCTGGGTCTCCAGCATACACAAAATCTTTTTCTCTTTGTGAATTATAAACATCTGGCGGATCTTCTAGTGTTACTCCCCAGGCTATTTGATTTACATCATAGTTCATTTTATAAAATGCTTCATACCATTCTTCAAATTCGGTTACTTGTTTAAAATTTTCAAGAAGTCCGCTCATGGGTGCTATTGCTGGAAACATATCTAATTCTTCTAATGCTTTTAAAAAATCTACTTTTGAATATTTTGTTCTATCTATCCACAAATCTGTTTTCATCGATAAAGCAATTTTTTCTGATAATTTGTTATTGGTTAAATCAATTTTAGGTATTAAGGAATCAATTTGTAAGTTTTTTATTACGTCAAATTGATGTAAAATATTTTTCTTTTGATATTCGTTCCACCAGTCTACTAAATTTTCATTACCGTTTACTATAGATAATTCTTTATTTTCAAATTTAATACAAGGAGTTTTATATAAAATTTTTTCTTTTTTTATTTCCTCGTAATCGTCTAGTAAAACAGTATTCAAAATTTTGAAGTCATATCTCACTGCTATCAATGTTACATAATAACAAGTAACTTCGGTGTAAGGTATGATCCATTTTTTTGATTCTCCGTCGTAACTCATTGGTAATAGACTTTCTGTTTTATGATTTTTTAAGCACCTTATCAGTCTAATAATCTTTTCATCGTACGGAAATTTTAATTCAATAATTTCTTTCTTTAATTCTTCATCGACATAAACATCAACTGATTTAACAAAGTCAATTATTCTAAAAGGATTTTCGTATATGGGATTGTTTAATAAGTCAGAAAGGTCAATTTGGTATTTTTGAAAAAGTGTGTGATATCTTTTTAGTATTGCCAAAGCCAGTTTTGCCTGTTTCTCTGTCCAAGTATAAGGCGAGTCGGCTAAACTTATCACCGTTTTTTTGTCTTTATGATGAGGTTGAAATCCTTCCCAAAAATACTCATTATACGCTAAAACACGTATAGCGGCTTCAATTGTTGATATAGAAATGTTAGTTGTTTTACGCATGGTAATTTTTGATAATTATATTATAGCACATATGGTAATAAAGTCAACCACCCATTATGTGCGTACTTTATATGAAGTTAAAAAAACAAAAAAAAGTATCAAAATTAGCACTCAAAAAAGTGCGATATCAGGTAAAAAATGCTCTAGAAAAAAGAGCCAAAGTAACGGATCATAGACCAACAGTGGCACAATGTCAGAGTTGGTTCAATATATTAAACAAAGGACTATTTGAGAACTCATTAAAAATGCCTCCTTTTTACATAAGAAGATTAAAGGATTGCTGGGGGCAGTGTATCTGTGCCTGGGACGCTCGGGTAGTAAAAGTACCGGAAGGAAACATACCTCATATAGAACATCATTCTATCGAGTATTATATAGACATGAATTATAAGTATCCTACCTGGAAAGATTTTGTTGAAACACTAGCACACGAAATGATTCATTTATGGCAAATGACCATAAAAAAAGACAAGACAGCAAATCATAATAAATCCTTTTACAGTTGGCGTAGCAAACTACAAAAACTTAATTTAGGATTGACTCTGTAAATTCTCTATAAGTTATTAATTTAGTATTGCCTAGATCTGTTCCTGTTTGAGTATTGTACAAGTAGTTTGGAGGATTGTCATGAACAATTATAAAATTACAATAAGGTCGTTGTTTAATTATTTTTCGAAAAGTGCTGTACCATTCGGTAAAGATCATATCACTATTTCTTTCTCCATAGTTTTTTGAATCTTGATAAATGTTGTTTAGTTCTCCCTTACCGTATTCTCTAAAATCAAATCCAATTAGGTAGATATTTTTATGACCGTGTATGGCCGCTGTCCATATGGCTTGATTACCACTGGTATAGTGTTGGTTGTACGGGATAAGATTTAATTTTGCTTCTGGATATGCATTTACTTCCAAACTAGGAGCATAACACACAGTTTTTTTATCAACTTCATTTTCTACAATTTCTTTTGTCATTTGTCTATCAACTGTAAACAAATAGTCTGGAGTAAAATCTCTATATAATGCATTACACCCATACGTTTGTCCGGTAGATTTTAATAAGGTTAAATCAAAATTTTTACGACTTGGTCCGTTACCGATACAATAAGCATTTCCCGTTGGAACCGCTTTGACTTTGTCCTCAAAAAAAGCAGTTTCTTGAGTTTTCTTTCCACCTTTTATCACGGTCCTCACAATAACTGTTTCACCTGTATAAGGTTCCCATTCAATCGGATCAATAACACCTTTTCTTTTATCATGTACTATTTTCATAATTTTATTTAATGTATTTTTCTAACAACCTTTCTCTAATTCTTCTCCATGGTATACCGTCTCTAATTTCGTCAGTTGTCCATTCTGTATATGCTAATTTATTTGCCCATTGTTGTCTGTTTGGCATAGCCGGATGTTCTATATCTGTGATTGAACTATTTCCTACGTCATAACATAAACTAGATTCCGATACAAACACAGGTATACCATTGAATACAGATTCCATGGCAGGATTAGAAGAATGATTAATAACTGCCCACGTGGATGTCAATGTTTTTTTAAAATCTGTATCGTCGTATGTTGATAAATCTCTTATAGGACGTTTGATTCTTACAGCGGGCCATGTTTTATTTTTTAATTCAAAAGGATTTCTAGGATGCGGTCTAACCAAGATCGGGCGTTGTGTATATTTTCTTATTTCTTTTATTTGTTGTTCAACCCACACATTCATTTTGGGTTGCCCTACCCATTGGTTACTAGTATCGTGTTGTCCACATATTACAATGACATTTCCAGTTTTCTTCCATGGTTTCATTTCTATATTAAATTTTGGCCATCTCTTGTCATCAAAAACATGATTGGCAAAATCGGCGTCTCTATTAATTCCGTTTATTCCCATTTTCCATGTGACATTTCTTTTGATTCCACCCACTTCTAATACTACTATTGGCTTATTATGTTTTTTAAAAAAATCCCAAACTTCCTTGTTTTTTTCCATTCTTCCCCGCCAAAGCACACTCCATATAACAGCAATATCACAAGTGTTATCGTACTTGTTAATCATAATCTTTTCATTTTTTTCTTGTAGATGTTTTATGAATGCATCAAACACAGGCTTTGAATTTAAACTACCGTATTCTGGAAAGATTGCTATTTTCATTTTAATGTTGGTGGAACTTTTGTCCAGTATTCTATTTCTGTTAAGTTTTTTACATCTGTTAATTTTTGTTGTCTAAAATCATTTTTGGCACTGCTCCCTAATTTTTTTCTTTTTCCTTTCATGTGATCCATGTAAAGTCCAAGTTCGCTATTAACAAAAACATGATGACCTTTTATGCCTTTCCAGTATCCTATATCGTTGACTGCTATATGTTTTTCTTTTTGATATTTTTTTACAAGATGCCAAAACACATATGAATCATGCCATTCCAATAATTTAAATACTTCGTCGGTCACATAAAGTTGTTCCCATTCGTTTACGAAATTTTGTATCTCATGATGTTTTAAATTATAACCAACAAAACCACATTCCGGATATTTTCCGCCATCCTTTAAATTGGGATTTTCTCTTCCTAGGTAAGTGACCATGGTGTTTTCTGGTAATAAAGATTCAAAAAAGTTTTTTGGTACAGGTCTAAATGTAAAAGTATCTGCATCGACCCATATGACATAATCGTAATCTTTAGAATTTCTTACACCGTTAATAACACAGAACACTTTGTTAGCAAATCGAACAGCCGCCCATAAAAATGATCCTTTGGTAGCATCTTTTCCACCTTTGTCTTTCAGCTCAATTGGTCTTCTTACACCGCCTGGTATCTCTTGAAGTTCTCCGTTGGCGACAGGATCGTGTTTGTGTTTGTTTTTAAAATTAAATAATTCTGGTTCGGCGGAGTTTAAATCAATCCATTTTATTCTTTCATAACTGCATTGAGGCTTTGGTTCTTCTGCATATACTACTATATCAACGTCTGCCGGGAAATTATGAGCCATACTTTCAATTCCTTTACGAGAATATTGTTCCCAGGTACCCGGTTTGTACGATGTTATTACTTTAATTTTCATTATGATTTTTATATTTAACTTATATTTTTTATATTATTTTTAATTTGATTTAGTCCCGGCCAACTTTTTAAAATTTCTTGTTGTGATATTGGTAATTCATTAATATAGTTTGAACCTCCGCGTCTATAAAATCTTATATCTTCTGGCTTATTTTTATCATTTTTTTCTTGCATTTTAGAAAATTTCGTTTGTTCGTTGGCATAAAGAAATATATTTTTATCAAAATCCCCAAAAATAAAAGTGATTAATTTTTCCCATTCGGTGTCTTTGTTTTTCATATTTTCGTAATTGATAACAAGTTTATTATTGGTATTTTGTTTATAGTGTTCAACTTGCATATTCATAAAATTTATTATGATATTCAAACCCCATTTTTTATCGTGTGCGAAGTCTAAAATATTTTCATATTGTGGTGGTGTAAAATTTTTATATGGAATACTTTGCAAGTAAGGCCAATAACTGAATAACACATCCAACGGATCTCTAAAAAGATAAACAATTTTATTATGTTTCATGCTGTCCGTAAAAATAAATTTTTTATTATCTTGTATTTCAAAATACACGTCCCATGGGATATGTCCTGTGGTGCTCATAAAATCGTGTCGAAAACTAATACGAGGTATTCCTTTCCTAGGTCTATCTAACCATTTAGTAAAAGGGACTTCGTATTTTTTTTCAATATAATAACCAAGTAAATGTTTCATCCATGTTCTTCCACAACGAGGAAAACTTAAAATTAAGAAAGCACAACTTTCTAATTCCTGTTCTATTCTAGTGAATCTAGCAAATTTCATAATCCTAATTTTTCCTTGAATCTTTTAAAAACTTTTCCACTTTTGATTTCTTCAGTACTCCACATCTTATAGCCTATATCATATACCCATTGCGTTCGATCAGGAAGTTCTGGGGTTTCTATCATTGTTAGATCTTTATTTGCTACAGGCCAACATAATGCTAAATCCGAAGTACAGAATGTTGGAATTCCTCTAATACAACTATCAACAGTTGCAGTTGAGTTATGACTTATTACTGCATGACAGTTTGCAATTACGTCTTGAAAATTAAATCTATAATATTTTTTATTATCCCCAGACCAACTAGTCGGTCCACTTAATAGTTCTACATCTTTAGGTAGTTCGTTTTTTCTTTTGATCATTTGTGCCATATGATTTGGATGTGGCCTAGCCATCAACGGTCGATTTGTTAACGGTCTGATTTTATTATACACGTCATTAAGCCATTTAATAGGATCTAATTCGTTCATCGACCAGTTGTCTTGTGGCTGAAGAACAAACAATATTGGATCGTTTGTATTAGATTTTCTCCATGGTTCGTATTTGACATTCCAAATTTTACACATATTTTCCCATCTGTCCTTTGGTGAATTATCCGATAAAAAATTTCCATTATTCATTGGACTGAATAAAGATACTCGCCAATGATGTTCGGGGTGTGTTATAGTATTTCCAAAACTAGAAAGAATTCCTCCATCGAATGTTATAACATAAGATCCTTTAGATTTTGCATTATTAACAAGTTCGAGACGTCTTCCTTTTGTGTGATGTTTTTGATTTGTGCCACCATAGCCAAACATACAACAGATTTTTGTGGTTGGAACCATTTCTCCCGGTTCTGTGGGTCCTTCTTTATTTTTGTTTATAATAATTGGATTATCTCCACAAGCACGAATTCCGTCGGCCATGTCTTCTAGTAATTTCCAACTGGCTCCTCTTTTCCTATCTTTTACTGTTCTTCTAAAAATTTCAACATCCATTTAATGTTCTCCATGCTGTTCCATCCGACATTTCATTTGCATTAAACTGACCATAAGCAAGACTGTAAAACAACGGCCTGGGATCTTGATACAATGGTTTTTCAATTTTTGAAAAGTCTTTTTCTGCTATTGGAAAAGCACAATTGTTTTCATCTGTAAATACCGGAACTCCATTAGCCAATGCCTTGAGTGTTATTGAACTATTAAAAGTTACCACAGCATGGATGTCATTCCAGTTGATCTTTTCCTTGTCTGTCATAGTGGTATTTTTTCCTGTGTGTATTATTCCGTCTTTTCCTAAAAATGCTGACGGGTTGTAAGGCTTATCTCTAATTAAAATTTCTCTATCGGTATGCTGTCTAAGAATTTTCAACGTATCATCTAGCCAGTTCGTACAATTAAAAAAAATACCAATTGATTCGGTTGGCGGACAAACTAATATTTTTTTACCGCTTTTATGATAAGGTTTTATATCTCCTTTATACGATTGTTTAAAACGGTCATCGGGTCTTTGCTCTAACATATTTTTAACATGGTTGTTTTTTACTATCCTTAGCCAGTGAGGTGATGTTCTGCTTTCTCCCCAATACGGTCTATCCATGTAAAAGAAATTGATTTTATTCTTTTTACAAAATTCCCAAATTAAATTTGTTCCTCTTAAAATACCAAAAAAACAAATAGCGTCAATATCTTTCTTTGACGATATCTCGTTGGTTGGAATTATTAAGGAATCTTTTATTCCTTTATGAAAAAATTCAATATACTTTTCAGTAACTTTCCGGTTGGTATTGCTCAAGTAAATCATTGATTTATTTTTTCTAATACATCTTTTACATTTATTCTAATATTTCCGTCGTTTCTCAAACGTTTTATATTAGAAGGTTTTTTGTCAAAATTAAGTTTAACTAATTCACCTAATATTACTTTATGCTTCAAATGTAAGCAATAACTTAATACTGGATAAACTTTTTTTGTTATCTGTTCTGGAACACTTAATTCGTATACTTTGGTTCCGGGTTGACACCATAAAAGATTTGTCAAACCGGCACCATGTGTGCTCATTACGTGTGAAGCCTCTGCGAATACTTTCATCTGTTCTTTGATAGTTAATTTTGATAAGGTCACTATTTCCCATCCTTTCAAGAACATGAACAACTCCTCGGAATTTGTTAATTTTCTAATAACTGCATCATCTCTCGATATAAAAATTTTTCTGTTGTTAGCACTACTTTTAATTTGTATATTTTTTCTAATCCAGGTCGCCATGTCGGGCACAAGTATGCCGTCTTTGTGATTGCTCATTGTTGGTACTATCAAATGTTTAAATTTCCAAACTGATTGTTTAGGCATCACATGATATTTTATATTGGGAAAAATTTCTTTTACAACACGATTAAAATACTTGCTTTCATTACTTAAAATGAAAACAAAATCTTTTAAGGGTTTGTTACAAACATTTAACACCAATCTAAATTTAGATACAATATCTATCCAGATGTGCCATGGATTTTCTGAACTGGGTTCGTCGATAGGCAACCACACATAGGTTTGCTCTTCGTTGAAAACTTTTGAGACTGACGGAAGATCTATGTCAACATTGTCTCCCCATTTTGTCCATAAATTATGTGATTTATTTGGTTTGTTCCTTACTTTATCTAATAAAGGCCATACATGATTTGTGATCAGATGGTTATCATTTGTAATCAAAAAAGGCAAACTATGTACAACACAGTCATTAAACGACCCCACAAATGTTGGATTTGAAACAAACTCTGTTTGTGGTGCTTGTTCGTGATAGTTTACCGAGTAACTTATTGCCGAGTCGTATTTTTGAAATCGTTCTTCAAAATACTTTATGCTGGTAATATTTTTATAAATCATTGTATTTCTGTTAATTATACTATAAAATATACAAATGTCCAAGATAATATTTTTAATAAAAGATTAAATTAATGTTAACAATTTACGCACCGTTTAGTAATCCCAAGAGTAAGGCGTGGGAAGTCTTTAACGGTGTTAAAAAAACATGGCCAACAAAGGTATTTGTGGCCGATAACAGCGTCGAGCAATCTCCTGATACTCCGTGTATGTTTTGGGGATTGGTAAATCATAATCTTGACATGATCAAATACCTAAAAATGTATGGCAAACAAGATTGGTGGTATACAGATGCACCATACTTTGGAAGATTTAATAATAAGAATTTAAAACCAGATAATCATTGGTGGAGGATTTCAAAAAACGGAATACACGTTCCTTTGATTGAAGGTTGTCCTTCGGATCGTTTTAAAAAATTTGACGTTAAGATAAATGACATTAGAAAAAAAGGCGAGCACATACTGATATGTCCGAGCAGTTATAATATGCAAAATTGTTTTGGTGAAAATAATTGGCATGTTAATACTATGCACGAACTTAGTCAGTATACAGACCGTCCGCTTAAATGGAGAGAAAAACCTAGAGGTAGAGGAACCAGTGGTCCGAGTGAAGCAGATGTGCCATTGTCCGAGGATCTTAAAAATGCTTGGGCAGTTGTGACTAGTGTAAGCACAGTTGCCGTTGAAGCAATAGCAATGGGTATACCGGTTTTTTGTCATCCTAGTAGTTTTGCGGCACCAATTACTAATACGAATTTAGCAGATATCGAAAATCCCAACTGGCAAGACCCCACGGACTGGTTCAACAGTCTTTGTTATCAACAGTTCACTCCGGAAGAATTTGACAATGGTGTTGCAGTAAAGATTTTACAGGATCTTAAAATATTATGAAGATAGAGAAAGTTAATAATTTATGGGTACCATCTAATGATATACATATCGAGCAATGGAAAAACGGACAACCTTTCACACAAAATAAATGTTTGAATAGTTTTATTGAATGGTGCAAGTCTCAACATCAAACTTTTAGAACTGTGTTAGACATCGGAGCATGGTGTGGAACGTGGTCAATAGCAATAGCCAAATATAGTCAGCGGGTTCATGCTTTCGAACCAGATAAAACTCATTTTACTTGTTTGACCAGAAACGTTGCTCCATATGTAAATGTTGATCCAAAAATGATTGCGTTAGGTGATAGTAATGACATGGTATCTCTATCTAATGATGATTTTACACAAGCCAAAAGAATAATCGAAAATGGTAATATACAACTACAAACAATTGACGATTTTAATTTTGATAATGTTGATTTGATCAAAATTGATGTGGAAGGCTTTGAAATGAAAGTTTTAAAAGGTGGTGAAAAAACTTTAAAAAAATGTAAATTTTTAATGATAGAATTGAATAATAATTCTAAAAAATATCAATCGAGTAATATTGAGATTGAAAAATATCTAGAAGATCTAGGATTTAGAACACTAATTAATATTTGGCCGGATAAGGTATTTGTAAATAATCGTATATGAAAATTTTTATAACTGGAGTTGCAGGATTCCTTGGATCTCATTTAGCAGACCTGATGTTATCAAACGGACACACTGTTGCTGGTAATGATAACATGATTGGTGGGTATGTTGATAATGTACCACAAGATGTGGAGTTTCATCAAATAGATTGTTGCGATTTAGAAAATTTGACTAAAGCAATGAAAGACTGCGATATTGTCTATCATACAGCGGCCACGGCATACGAAGGTCTATCGGTATTTTCTCCAGTTTTAGTTACTAGAAATATTTTTGAAGCCTCTGTAACTACAATTACTGCGGCTATTAGAAATAATGTCAAAAGGATTGTATATTGCTCGAGTATGGCAAGATATGGACATCATGACGAATTACCTTATAAAGAAACTTACGAATGTCGACCACAAGATCCATATGGTATTGCAAAAAAAGCCGGTGAAGACGTTTTAAAAAATCTATGTGAAACACACGGTGTGGAATATGTTATTGCTGTGCCTCATAATATTGTAGGACCTCGACAGAAATATGATGATCCTTTTAGAAATGTAATGAGTATAATGTTGAACAGGATGTTGCAAGGCAAACAGCCGATCATATACGGAGATGGCGAACAGAAAAGATGTTTTAGTTATATCGACGATTGTTTGTATTGTTTAAATGCATTGGCATTTAATGATAATGTAGTAGGTGAAGTAGTTAACATAGGACCCGACGAAGAACCTGTTACCATAAATCAATTGGCGGAAGCGTGTGCCAATGAAACAGGTGTAAATCTAAATCCTATACATCATAAAGATAGACCAAAAGAAGTAAAATTAGCAACGTGTTCTTCTGACAAGGCTAGAACACTCCTAGGATATAAAACAACAACAAATATGAGACAGTCTGTTAAAAAAACAGCAGAATATATCAGATCTAGAGGAACAAAAAAATTTCAATATCATTTACCTTTAGAAATTATTAATGAACACACACCCGATACTTGGAAAAATAAATTAATATGATTTCGTTTTGTTGTCCTTCTAGAGGAAGACCCGAATTGGCCAAACGTTTAATTGATACAGCAACGGCTAATCAAAAAAACGAAACTGAATTTCTTTTTTATTTAAATGATGATGATGAAAAGTTAGAGCATTATCGTGATATCATTGATGAAAAACACTATACGATAGGTCCCAACCAATCAACGTGTTACAGTTGGAATTTGATGTGTGAAAAAGCAACCAACGACATTGTGATGCTCATGGGAGACGATGTACAAGTTAAAACTAAAGATTGGGATCAATTAATAATAGAACAATTTAATAATTTTGATGATAAAATTTTAATGGTCGTACCAAACGATGGCAGGAATAAAGGAACAAAACAATTAAGTAATGAAACACAATTATGGGGAGACGAACCTTTGCCAGCGGCACATTTTGCTGTTCATAAAAATTGGACAAACACATTAGGGTATCTTGCTCCTGTTTATTTTTGGCATTGGCATGTCGATTCCTACACTCAAAAAGTTGCACGTAAGTTAAACAGATGTCTTTATTTGCCGACAGTTGAATTCAAAGCAAAAAAAATATTGGATGACAATGCAGGACAGCAAATAAGAAAAAATTTCAATATATCCAACAGAGATCAATATGTTTGGGAAAAAGTGAAATCACGACATCTAGAAAATGATGTGATTGCTCTACAAAAATTTATTGAAGATTTTAATTTGAAAAAAGATTTATAACTTCTTTCTTCCATACATCGGCATATTCACATTCTCGATAACCATCAAACCATGGCCCGCCTTCTGTGTAATGTAATATTTTTGGTTTGCCGTCTTCGGGTTCTTTGTACCAACCAACTAACCAATTGTAATGATGTGGTAAAGAGCCTATTTCTGAATCTTCCAACCAACTAAATCTGTGTAAGAATTTTGGAGTTTGTTCGTTTAAAAAATCTGTGGTTAGTATTTTATTTTTTGGATGACCACAATTCCATAATACCATAGAACTCCAATTTTTTCTAGGATACACTGTTTGTAACTGTCCATCCATTTTTGTTGTTTCTTTTGGTTGGTAATCGTGTTGTACGCACACTACCGCTTTTGAATCATCGCAGTATTGTTCTAGTTCTTTTGTAGATACACGCCATACAAAATCACAGTCACAAAATACTGCCCAACCCTTGTAGTCGTTTAAGTAAGGTACAAAAAATCTTGTAAATGTAAATTCTGTAGAGGCAAGTTTATCTTTTTCTCTGGTGTAAATTCCTTGTGCTCTCATCTCATTTTGTTTAAGAGGAATTACTTCTGCCAAAGAATCTCTTCTTTTAATGGAATGCTCACATACCTGATATGCTATATCTTCTCGAGAATCCCAACCCACATATACTTTTAAACTCATACTATTATATATCTAAATAAGGATAGACTTCTTTCCAGTTTGTGTTTCTTCTACGATCTAATTGATCTAAAAAATATTTTAATTCTTGTATTAACTTTTTATTTTGTTCATCTGGTAAAGAGTTTAAACAACCTGCCATATATTTTTTGGCATTTTTATTATTTTCATTATCTTCTGGCATGATATCTAATATTTTTTTGATATCGTTTTCCCAAAATTTTTTCCCAAAAATTTTAGGATGCATCCATTCTCTTCCATCAACAAATGTAATTTCTTGGTTTATAGTTCTTATTTTTCTATATTTTTGTATTATATTAATTAAATCCGGAATAGTACGCATGGTTAAAGCAGTAATGACTTGATTGGTATTCAAAAAAATCCATTTTTGATTGACCGTATATTGGAATAGTTTTTCCCAATGATCCAACTTCAAACCAAATCTAGCGAGCTCGGCTTCCTTGCCCCAACCATCTATGCTGACAGTGAGATCAAATCTACCAATGTTTCTATCTATGCAAAGTTTTTTGATTTGCTCTATATAGTTTTTGTAAGTATTTTCTTTAACCATTAAATTAGAAACAATATTAAGTTCTAGGTTTGGATTTTTCAGTGACGATAATGTATCAATTACTTCTTGTAGTTCTGATTGATAAAAAGTTTCCCCACCCAGTAAATGTAGTCTAGTTAATTTACTACCGTTTCTTTTAATCCAATCCATGGATTTTTCAAAAAGTTGTCGATGTTCGGGCACACTTTCACTGAAAGTATATCCAGAAAATTCATTTCCGTTTGTGTCTTTAAGTGGACCAAATTTTTTTGATTCAATATTCCATTGTGTACTGTTTCTTGTATTACAATAAGTGCATTTAAGATTACACGTTTTATTTAGAAAAATTTCTAAAACCTTTGGAGTTATTTTGGTAAGTGTGGTATCATTTTCTAATTCTTCCGGAACTTGGTTAGGTATGTTTAAATGATGCTGTCTATCACTCAACCCTCCGGAGTCCTCAATATCTTTACAGTATGTGCAATGTCCCGAACCACCGTTTTCTTTTGTGGGCCATTTACCTTGTAACATAATTTCGCGTTCTTTTATCTTGTGTGGCAAGTTATGAAAATTATCAAAATTGTCTTTGTCCAAAGGTACTTTGAGACATCTGTGACAACTACTGGTCGTTCCTTCGGTCAAAATAATTGTAGACCAATTCCACTTGAGTTGGCAAGCCGTTTTTGTTTTTATTGGGAAATATTTTTTTTCTTTTTCAAACATTATTACTAGAGTTTATTTTCATTTATTGATAATTTGATAAATGTGTTTCCAATTATTTACTCTAGTGATCTTTTTGTCATAAAATTTTTGATTATATGTATGATTATAGATCAACGGTCTTAATCCAAATTCTAATCCTTTTTTTGCGTTAGACCATTTATCTTCTATCCACCATAAATTCGTTCCATGAAATTCGGCCAAGGCCGCATCTTTGTGAGCTCCTGTGTCTAATATAATAAAATTTTCAAACACAGTACCGCCAAATAATTCTTTCAGTCTTTTTTTCCTTAATTCTTGTGCAGGTATATCGGTAGTTTGTGATGTTATTGGTATAAATGTCCAACCTTCGGCGTGCAATAGTTTTACCCAAGTTTGTGAATCGGGCATGGGCTCTTGTATTGACATCCATGCAGATCGATTAAATTCTTCAATGAGTGATTCCTTTAGTTCTTTTTTTATTCCATATCTTTCAATCATGGAATACTTTTTTTCAGCACCTTTTCTTAGTGTGAATCCCCTGGACATCATCCATTGTCTAAAATGTTTTTCCCATTCGAGAAGAACACCGTCAACATCGGTTAATATAATTTTATTTGATTGATGCATCTTCCATACCAGCGACTCTAAGTTTGACAATGTTAGTAAGTTGCCATTGTTTTTGGTCTAGACCTTTAACTAAACCCAGCCACTTGTTTCTGATTAATGCAAATTCATTTACAATTTTTTCCATGTCGACCACATCTGCTTCTCCGTCGACATACTTTTCTACGTCTCTAGATGATAATGCTCTTTGATAGTTTTCTAAGAATTTTTTAAATACAGTTGATCGTAATCTTCTTTTTTCGATATTAAGATATTCTAGAATAGCCTCGATTTCCTGCAATTGATTAAATCGGTGTTCAACTTGTCCCGGCATTGCGGCACTATTTTTTTCAAGATTGCCCCATATACCTATTTCTTTTTTTGCCAAAGTTAATTCATTATTAAAGTACAGTATGCATTCGGGTATTTTACTAATATCTTGACTTATTTTTGAATACCAACTCATTCTTCCTCAAAATAGTTGTCTTCTTCGTCGATTTCTTCGTCGAGCACAGTTTCTATTGCTTGTTGCAATTTTTCATCATATTCACCTGCGGCTTTAATGACTTTAGAATCTATATCCATATCAACTAATGTTTTGACATAATCGATAGCACAATCTAATTTAACTCTTTCAGGCAAGTAATTACTAATTGCTATCCAAATTTCTTCAATCTGATTTGCTGTCATCTGATTTTCCATCTTTTTTTAGACCCTTTTCGGTTTCGGTTTCTTTATCTATTATGTTATGAAAATCTTTCATAACTATATCTAATTTATCACCAGTCCAGTTTTTTCTAAACTCTATGATTTCCTTACCGTTGGAGTCTACGTATTTCAAACGATTTCCTGTTTGTTTCAATAAACCTTTTTTCTCAAATAGATCTACTAAACCAGAATACGGATCCATTCCTGTGTCGTATGGAATTTTGACTTGTACAGATTCAAATGGCTTGGCATATCTTGTTTTCATAACTTTACAAGCCGCTCTTATACCTCTAACATCAGACACCTTATTGCCATCTTCATCTTCTTTGAGTTTTAATTTCTTCATTGCAACAACAATACTTGACGCATAGATAAATCCTTGTCCGCCTGATATCTTATCATCTGGATCAAACATATCTTGTGATGCATATGTGTGATTGGTTGCAATCAGTCCTACATTCCAACTTCCGAACATATTAACTGTATTTCTAACAAGTGCTGTGAGGGCCTTGGGTTTTCTACCAAGATCACCTTTCATTTCACCTGCTTCGAACTGATTTACATCTGTTGGTGTTAATAACATACCTAAAGAATCAATTACAAATAAAATCTTAGGTGCATTTTCTTTATTGTCTGCGTGTTCTTCTCTATATCCCTTCATGAACTCTGATATAGTTTTAGCCACATCATCGATCATAGATAAAGATAATTTTAATAATTTTTCTTCGGAAGTATCTACACCAAGTGCTTTAAGCCATGCCTCATCTAATGCATTCTCCGAATCAATCAGTATAACAAAGATACCTTGTTCCTGAGCATTTTTAATAATGTTTCCAGATGCAATATAAGATTTACCTGCTCCAGATTCACCTGCCAATACTGACACTTTTCCTAACGGTATACCTTTATTGAAGTCTCCGGATATAAGATAATTTAATGCAAAATTACCTGTTGAGATCCAATCTGTTGGATCACTAAATCCTAGACCCAGTCCTTGAATTGATTTTGTTATACTTTTTCTAAATTTTGTTATATCAAATGGTTTTGTCATGTGTGTCCTATAATATTATCCAAACAATGATAGCAACTATAACAATCCATGCAGGAATTTGTTGATATAGTAACCAATCAACTGCTTTTTTAATTTTTCTTTTTATATCCATAGTATTATATTACTACCGATTGGCTCCAGTGTCAATACGATAACTGAACTGAAGCCAATGGTAATTTATGTTTACTTTGCTTGTCTTGATCTAATAAGTTTTAGAATGTCTTCAGCTCGTTTGGCACTATCACCATTTGATGGTGTTGTAGATACACTCGGTGTTGTAGATTCTTCACTTATTGGTTTTTCAACCGGTTCAACAGTACTAGTAACATTTTCTGTTACTGTTTTAGTTTCTGTTACTGGACTAGACCCATTTGATGTAGCCGTATATGCCACTCCCGCAGGTCTATAATATTGTCCGTATTTTTCCAGATCATAAGCCTCACCTTCTACAGATTTTTCAAATAATTCTTTAATTATTTTTACTTCTGCTTCGGTTGGCTCTTTTGGTCTAAAGTCATTAAGATTATGCAACCCGAAATTTTCAATTGCAGATCTTTCTGCTTCATCGAGTGCTCTTTCTTTTCTTGACCATTTAGAAGTAGAGTAATCAGCGTAACCACCTTTAGAAGTTTTAGTTATTCTAAAGTCCACTCCTCTCACAGAATCAGTTGGTAATTCTTCCATTTCTGGATCCATCAATGCTGATTTTATGATATTAAAGATTTGTGGTCCAATTATAAATCTTCTAATTGGATTTTCTGGTGTTGAATCTTCGGACAATGGGTTTTGTACTACAAAACCTTGGAAGATATAACTTTTCTTTTTCCAGTATTTTCTACCCATGTCTTCCATGGATTTGTCTTTGAACCATGGTCTAACTTCGGTTAGTACCGGACAAGTTTTACCGTACATTTCCATACACGGAACCTGTACTTGTACAGGTCTAGAATCTGCCTGTCCTTTGATACCCGCGAAAGGCAATTTGATCATTGCTCTCTCACTCCAAAAGAAAGTGTTGTTTGGATCTTTATCTGGTAAAAATCTTACTACCGATTCTTGTCCTTCTTGTATGTTCCAGTGTGGGTAAATGGCGTTGTCTCCGCCAGTTGATGTTGAAGAACGATTAACTTCTTGAGATTTTAGTTTCGCTCTTATTTCTGCTAGTGTTGCCATAATATAAGCCTCCTTTGTTGTTTGCCTATGTTTGTTTTTATATTGCCTAAATGTATATTAGACTTAACGTATAATATACGCAGTTATTTATGAAAAGTCAAGAAAATAAATTGGTAATTTTATTGGCAAAAATTTGCGTGTCCAAAGAAATAATCCTTTCTTTGGTAATCTTTGTTTTTCCAAAAAGTTGAAGTATGTAATAAATGTCTATTGAATATTATAGCATCACCTCTTTTATATCTAAATCCATACAATAACTCTGCTTTTTCTATATTTCTGTTTGTAATATGTCTTAAATTATATTTCTTATCTAATGAAGGTGTACGGTCTTTTAAACTATTTAAATAATCCTTCATCGCTGAAGGATTATTTTTTAAAATATTGTAGGATATATTTTTTTTAAAAATTAATGTATACAAAGTATTATTAATATCAGAATCTAAAGGTATTAAAAAACTTATACCTTTATTGATATCAATATCGGTATGTAAACCTTGAGGATCGTTCTGTTCTACATATCTGATTGTGTTTAATAATTCTAATTTTTTTTCTAAAGTATGTTCAAGTAAAAAATTCCACCAAATGTTTTGTATTTCTTTTTTTAAAATATTATTTGTGTCATTATAAGAATATGCTTCTGCATTGAAGTCCCAAGTAGTTCCTGATACTTTGTACTTATTTGTATTATGATTACTTTTTTTTATTTTGTTTTTGTGTTGTTCATGCAACTCTTCCAAGTGTTGCAGTTTCTCTTCAGATAATAGATCTTCTACGTGTATACAAAAATGTTCGTTATCAACGATATTTGAAAATTTAAGTTTAGACACAGAACGAGCCTCAAGGTTTACATAGTGAATTCACCTTCTAGTATTTTTTCTGTTTCGACAGACATTACATCTATTTATATCGTTTAAATACCAGCGAGTTTTTTGATAGAGTCTAGTTCAGAGGATTCTTTTTTGGCATCAGAGGCCGCTTTCTTCATGGGCTCAGATTTATTACCATCTTTGTCCAGATCTAGGAAATCTGGTTTTGCTTCTGCTAATTCTTCTTCGTTAAAAAATTCTTCTAGTTTTAATCCTGCCAATTCAACAGCATCTTTTAACGTGTACTCTTTGTCGCCTACTTTAAACTTGTCTCCTGCTTTCATGCCCGCCGCTTTGGCTTTTTGAACTGCTAGAGCAAATTCGTTGCCTTCCGTAGTGTTGACATCATCTGCCATGGACATCGCTCTTTCATCGTAGTCTTGTCTTACCCAGTTGATATAAGCACTAGATGATTCTAAGTCTGCCATTTGATCATCAGTTAAATCTGTGCCATCAATAAATTTAGCAGAATTGATCGGAGCAATAACATCACTGTAATCTTGCATGTCGTATTCAATGCTTTCTGAATCAACTTCTTTGCCGTCTATGATCATTGGTTCGTCATTTTCGTTTACTGCTTCTTCGGCTCTGCCTGCTAATTTATTAAAGTTGCTACTTAAATATTTTCTTGCAGAATCGTAGTCAGCACTTTTAAAAGCAGATTCGCCGTCCTTGTCTAGAACGTCATAAACCATTTTTCCGTCATCTCCCGAGTACATACTGACATATGGTTTTTGTTCTGTTATATTATCTGCCCATGATTCAAACTGTGCTTCAATATTTTCTTTTGCTTTACCTTGTCTATCTTTTTTTGGATTGCCAAATTCGGCTGGTTCCATTCTGACTTGATTTTGATATTCTGGATCACCTTGCATTTTTTTGTAATCGTCAACATATCTTTTTGCCAATTGGAATGCAATTTTTTTATTTCTTATATAGTCTTTTGATGGTTTAAAAAATGGTTCACCTTCCTGAGAAATTTCATCAGCAACGTGTGATGCAAAGTTTGCCACTCTATCTTGTTCTGGTGTTTTAGTTAACATTCTAGATGCAATGTCACTTAAGATAGAACCTAACATTGTGTTTTTATTTGTAAATTTTGTTCTTTTTAACATAGCGTCAGCAGTATCATCTTTTCTTAATACCAATTTATTTTCTGGATCAGCAAGATATTGTTGTACCATCGGTGCCGCATCAACCGGTGCAGGAATTTCAGCATCTTTGTCTGATAGTGGTTTGTCCATTTCCGGGTCTGCTATCTCGTCATCGTACTCTTTCATTATGCTGTGAATTAATGGAAGTGCAGATTCAACTCTGTCGTCCATGTGTTTCAATGTAAATTTTTCTCTTAATGCTGATTTGGTTTCGTCGTCTAACTCTGATATTTCTGCAGGTTGAAAAGTTTCTTTTACTGATTCATAATTTTTTTGTTTTGCTAATCCTTTAATATATTTTCTCATAGTTTCTAATTTCATTTTTGCTTTTTCGATGATATCACCTGCAGAATCGTTCAATTGATCTTTGTTTGCCGTATATCTAGAAAATGAATTTAATTGTGCTATTTGTTCGCTTACACCCACTATGTGTTGTCCAAAGTCGTCATGTGGTTTTCCGCCGTTGGCTACATGACGTGCCATTGCTCTGGCACCTGCTAAATGTATGATTGGATACTTAAATCTTTCGCCGTCTTCGTTTTCAATGTATAAACTATTAATATTTCTTGTTCTATCTCCGGGTATGTTCTCGTCTACTGTTTTTGAGTGTCGGATGATTAATCTTGTTTTGTCCAAATTTTCGAATGAGCTTTTTTTTGTGCCTGTTAAGCCTTCGCTTATTCCTGCTAATTTTGTAATTCTGTTTAGTTCTTCTGACATACCGTCTGTATTTACCGTTTGAGTCGTGTCTGCTATATTCTTATAATCTTGCTTTGTGAGGTTACTTTTGGTAATATCTCGCACATCAAACGTTATTTGATGCTGTACAGCAAAGTCTTTTAACTCTTTTAAAAATGCATACCATTCGTCTCTTTGTGTTTCGTCAATTTTGTCAATAAGTTCTCTATTATAAAACACTTTCATGTTTTCTCCATCTGCGATGCTTACTGAAACTCTACCAAAATTATCAGAATCTTCGGAAAATTCAAAGTCAAAAAACACTGCTTCGTTGGTATCTGCTGTAACTTCTCCGTTAGCATTACCGAGCTGTATGTTAGAAAATTTACTTCTAATCTTATTGAATAGGTCGTTTGATGTTTTTGATGAAATCATACTGTATTTATTCGTTTTGCAAATTTAAAAATAGAACCGTGATTCGGTCTTTGCTTGGTCTTAACAACTAGATCAAACCCAGATCTAAACGCAGTGTCTATTATTTCTTTTTCCTCTATACCCCTATCAATAGGCACAGTTCCGTCTAATACCGGTACTCTGATGTAAAATTGATCTGTGCAAGAACGAAACATTCTTTCTAATGCGGGAATTCTTGCATTGGCTTGTCGTATCTTGTGATACACTCCTAAACATAGTACTTTATTATATGTTTGATAGTTAAAATTCAAAAATGATGCAACTGAAAAAAATATGTTTTTTACTTTGTTTTTTTCAGCATTTTCTTTTGCCACGTTGACTCTATGAAGTTCTAATTCAAATGCTTCTACGTGTTTAACTTTTTTAGCAACTTCAATAGATATTAATCCTTCAGCACATCCAATATCTAATACAGTATCTGTGTTTTTTAAATCTAGTATTTTTTCTAAATCGTTCCATCTATTATTAAAGTCTACATTTCCTTCGTTGCCAACTTTATAATATAAATTTTTTTTCATTGCTAATTTAGATTTGCAAAAATTGGCATAGGAACAGTCCATTCCGAACTTCTATTTGTCCATTGCTCAAATATTTTAGGATCAAAGTCTGCCAACACTTTCATCATCCTAGTAGTCAGTAGACAAGCCGAAACCAAGTCGTCGTGTTCCCCGGGTTTGCCCTTGTATGATACACCGGAAGCCACAAAATTTTTCAATTCTGATATTAAAGGTTTAGAGTTGAGTTCCATTTTATTATTTTCAACTAGTTCTTTAAATTTGGCACAGGCATCTATCTTGTGCTTGGCTGTTGTATTGAATCCTCTTCTGAATTTTCTACGATGTCCTTTTCTGATAGGTTCCGAAAGGAATTGACCCATGATATTTTCTTCGCCGATGTCCATTACTCTTTGTAACGCCGCTTCTCCCAAAGTATTGTTTTCCATGGAATAAAAAATACTAGGCGTAGCAGTAGAGTCCTGTTCTATTATTGTGTCGTGTATGTATTTTGTTATGCTTTGTAGTATTCTAATTTGTTGATTGGCAGGTGTGGTATTATGATGCCATTCAGCAACCTGTTTAAATGTTGGCAATTCAAATACCTGTATGGCAGAAAAATCCCCACCGGTACCTAATGATGGATCCAGTGCAACCATGTATGTGTGTTTTGGTTTTGGTTTGGCATACCATCTAACCTGTCCTTGGTTCCAGATTGGATCTTTTCCTTCAAGTTCTACAAGTTTGATACTGTTGATCAAAGTTTCGTCGTAAATCAAGAATTCACAATCGTGTTCTCGTCTAAATCTTTCCTCACCTATTCTAGATTTTTCAGCCGCCGCCCATGATTCGTCTCTGTCAGGATGCTCAGACCAGTGTGCCTTCATTGCATAAAATCCGTTGGTTCCTACTACATTGTCGTTACCAAATTCGTCATGTCTTTTGAGTGCTTCCTTCCAAATTAAAGCGAACTGATCCTCGTCGGAGTTTGGCGTTGAAGTGATTAAACATTTTCCTCCTGTTGATAGAGTCGGAGACAGTGATGTCCAAAATTCTTTGGCCTTTTCGGGTGGTTGCACGAAAGCAAACTCATCACAATAAACCATTGTCAAGGACATACCCCGTCCTGTGTTCTCAGTTGTGGTAGTGGCCATAATTTTGGAACCGTTATCAAATTCTATGGAGTTCCTGTTGTACTGTGTGACTCCTGCTTTGATCCAACTTGGCAACATTTCATAACCGTATCTTACCCTGGACATGATGTCTGAGGCACCCGCATATTTGTGTGCCGCGATCAATATCTGTGAATCTGGTATAAACATAGCATACCAAATCAAGTAACCCGCCGCACAGGTGGTCTTTCCTGTCTGCCGCGGTAGCATTGCTATCGAAAATCTATGATCGTTGTAACTGTTGATCAATCTTTCCTGGTACGGATAAGGGTTGAAAGGCATTGATCCCTTGGTAGGGTGTTGTATTTTTATAAATTCTTTCATGAAATATAGAGGACCTGTTTTTGGATCCATACACTTTTCAAGTTTCAACACTTGATCGTGGGTGTATTTGTGTTTCTTATTTGCTTTTTTTATTTGGTCTGAATCTAATGATACATATGCCATAACAGTATTTAAGGCATTTTTACCTTAATAATAAATGTTTTTATTATGATTATGCTACTGTGATCGAAGAAGCCGCAACAACTGTAGAGCCAGCAATATCGATAGCATTTGGACCAACTGTTGAACCGTCTTCAACAGAACCAGCGATTCTTCTCAATTGAATTTGTAATTCAGAAGCAGTATTTTGATTTTTATCTAGTACTATATGCATAGTTCCTGAAGCGTCGTTTGTGATGAAGTAAGCCAAAGGATTGAATTCTTTAACAACTTGTTCTACTACTTCATTAACTGCATCATCTTCTGCTCTTAAGTCAATAGCACTTCCGTCGCCTTCTTTGATTGAGAAAAGATAAGCATTACAGTTAGGAGAATACATAGTTCCCGCTGTTGTTTGTACTCTATTTTCAAAAAGTCTAGTAACTGTTGCCATATATGTTATTTACCTTTTTTTGCTTCGTTCTGATATGATTCTTTAAAATTTTTATACTGTTCTCTCAACGACGAAACAAGATCTTCTGTGGCTTTTTGCATTGGATTATCTCCGCCCGCAACTTTTGGAAAAGTTTTCTTTTGTCTGTTCAATCCACCTGAATGAAAATTCACTAAAGTGTCTGTGTCTTGTACTTTTTCATTAGGTTCATTTGCAAAATTTTCTTCTGTTGGTTCTTCATTATCGTTTTCACAACCACATCCATGTTCTGCACATTCCGGTCCACACATATGATCTTTCTCTGGTTCTTGAGCACCGATCATGTTTGGAGTCACTGGTTGTACTCCAGCAAGTTTTAAAATCTGCATCAATACATTTGCTTCTTCCGGTGTGTCCGCAGACATTTGGATTGCTTCTTTCACTGTTTCTTTTTTAGACTCTTCAACTCCATTGATATTATCCCAAAATTCTCCTGAACCCTGTCCGTATTTTTTAACAAATTCTTCTCTAGACATATTTTCAGCATCGCCATGCATCGCCTGTTTTAATGCACCTTCGTCTACTTTTGGATTTGTTTTTTCAACGTTGGCAACAGCATCATCAACCAAACCCGGTTGCGATTCTTGAATTTCTTTTAATTTTTGTAATACGTCGATCATTTCCATAATTATTTTCCTTTTGCTGGGTGTGGGTTACCTTTAACCGGACCTTTGTGTGCTGGCTTCAAGGGAGAAGCAGTTCCTTTTTCTTCTCTGTCTTGTAATTTTTTTTCGTCCTTGTTTTTTGTGTCTTCCTCTGCGTGAGTAATTTCTTTTCTATTTTTTAATAATTCTTTTAACAGAGACATATTATATTTGTCTCCATAATGTTCTTCTGTTTTTACTTTTGGAGCATCTCCGTATTCAATGTCTTGTAATTTTGCTACAAATGGTGATGGTTCCTTCATTTCTTCTTGATATTCTTCTGTGGGTTCACCTGGTTTCTTAACCACTATTTGATTTTTTGCTAGATTAAGATAATGTGCTAGATATTCTCTCAATTCGTGTGCTGAAACTGGATATGCTGTTTTTAATTCGTAAATTGTGACTTCTATGTTTTTCAATGAAGGAAAATCAAGAGGCATTTCTTGGATAGGTGTTTTTTTGCCTGATGAAAGTTTTTTAACCTCAAATTTTTGACAAGCAGTCTCTAATTTGCCGGCAAAATTGTCGTCTAGTTCTCCCGCAACCTTAATTTTGTAATCATACTCTTTGGTTGATTCTGTCAAATATGTTAAGAATTCACTCATAGTGTTATATTTAGCCTTATTTGTTTATTCATACCCTTGTTTTTCATTGTTCCATTGTGTTTTAAGCATTAAAACTGTGTGTATATGTAACAGTATTAATCCTTTTTTAGTAGTTTTTTCATTAATTCGTTACGATCCGAAATAATATGACCTTCTGACTCAACAGCACCCCCGGTGTCGTCCGCGCCGTCTTTATCTAACTTCATTTTTTTCAATTGTAATTCAACCATTTTTAATTTATTGGCAATTTTATTGTTTTTAGCATCAATGGCATTTCTTAACATACCCGAAGCAACTTCAAAAATACGTCCCGAATATCTAGAATCAACGTTCATTCCCAGATCCATTAAATTTTTATAACTTTCTTCCGCTTCCACTGCCAACTTATCAAGTTCCAAGTCAGATAATTCTCCAAGTCCTTTGACTTGTGGCAATGCTTTTTCTATTTTGTCAAATTCTGCGTATGTGGCTTTTAGTGCCGCGGCAGTTTTTGGATCAACATTGCTTGCCACTTCTCTTGTTTTATCTTTGTTCTGTCTGGCCTGCTCTTTTTTATCAACATTGGCAAATGCTTCTTTGACATTTGGTAAATTAAGTATGTCTTCTAATTTTTTTGTCATTTGTTTTATTTACGTGTACCTTGATGGAATAATTGTTCTTCTGAAACAATTCTAAATGTTATTTTACGTTGTCGAGCATAGGCGTTGGCCGCTTCCCATTTGGCATGATTGATCACTACCTGTGTTTTACGACCCATACTTTTACCGGCTCTTTCCATAGTGGTCTGATTCATAGGTTTTACTTCGATTATTTCCGCGTGTTTTTTGCCATTTTTATCTATATAAACTATAAAGAAATCTGGAACATAAATCGTATATTTTCCTGTTATAGGATGTCTATAAGGAATTTTTATTGCCTCCGATGCCCATTGATACACATTAGGGTGTTCATCGCATAATCTCATAAAAGAGTGTTCCCAACTTGATCTATATGTTGGTGTTTTTGTTCCAACATATTTGTTGGGATTCTTTAATATAAATTTTCCTCTTGCGAATTTTGGTAAAGACATTATGCAACTATATTTCTTGCAACTACATCTCTAGAAACTTTTGTATTTCTTACTCCAACGCTACTAGATTTGTATCTGTTGGTGTTTAATATTCTTGAAACAACATCGCTTAACGTCAAATCAGATGAATTATTTAACACATCTAATATTTCCATTACCGGTACAGAATCAATTTTGGCTTGTTGTAAAATTACATAGGCAAGGTCCTCTGCGGATTTTCTAGAAAAATTTCTTTTTACAAAAAAACCAACAGTAGCATCGTAATCGTTTACATTAAATTCAAAATTTTCAGCATATTGATTATCTTTTAATTCGTTGATTGATTTTTCTAAACTATCTTTTTCTTTTTGAGGTAGATTTGTATATACAGATGACATTATAAATTCACTTTCTCAGCCGACACAGATATATCGTTTGTTTGCCTATTTATTTGTATGTATCCTTCAGTGACCAGTCTCGTTATATCGTTGATTGCTCTATTTCTCCATACATTTTTTTGTGCATCTGATAACCCATTATAGATCACATCACTCTGAGCAATTGTTAAATTTTGAGCAGATCCTATTTTTTGATAATAGATAAAGGATGCAACCTTATCCTGTGCCTGCGTGTTGTTTTGTAATAGATTAAATGATTCCGTTGAACTCAGATAATTTGTTGTATCAATAACAGGGTTTGAAATAACTGTTTGAACACTATTTTTTGATGTAGTAGATGTATTACCTTTTGCCAAAGCAACAGTACCGATAGCCGCCACCGCCGCTGTTCCTACACTGAAGTTTCCGATCGGATTGTTAATTGTTCCGGCAGTTTTTGCAACGTCCTGCACAGTTTCTTTTACTATTCCTTTGAGTTCTTCTTTGACAGCGTCTTTGGCTTTTATTTTTTTAGCATTTTGATATGTGTTATTTGCTTTTATAATGGCTCCTAACACGTCGCCATTTTGAACACTATCAAGAACCCCACCAATTCCGTCGACTATTCCGCCTTCTCCGAATATAGAAGTTGTGCCTCCTCCCAACACACTTAAAGGAGATGGCTCAAGGTCGTAATATAAATCAGCAAACCCAGTGGCCATGTTCGGCGATTTAACTGTGCCTGCACCATACAAAACAGTTTCGTAAAACACTTGCATAGAGTTTGCCATTATTCCGCCACCGTCTGCATTGTCTAGATCATCATGACTGAAAGATCCTATAACAGGATTTACTAATAAAAATGAAGTAAATCTTTTTTGATGCATGGCAAAAATTTGTATGCTTCTCAACAAAGGTTTTCCTCTCTGCTGAGCATTATCCATGCCGTACTGTGTTGCCACTCTGTTTGTCTTGTAAAAATCGTCTTTGGTATATGTGTATTGGCCCGCAACCGGTATTGTTTGAGAATCTGCTATGTTATACTCGTAGTATCTTTTCCAAAAAGCATTAACAGTATCGGCATTGTCATCGTGAAAATTTATAGTGACCGGTCTGTAAACAATTCTAGTACCCACATAAACTTTTTTGTTATATTGAATTTTTTCTTCTAGGTTCATATCATATTTTGGCAATTCACAGGTCTTAACTAGCATATTGAGAGCAAACTTTTCATCCTGTGAAAATTGTCGGCCCCCGACAGTAGTATTGTCTATATCAAAAACAACATGAAATAAAAATTTTTGTTTTGGTGCTAATTTAAAGTTATTATCAAGATATAATCTTGTTGCGTGGCGATAGTCTTTCATTCCTGGAAGACCATTTGAGAATCCTTCTAAAAAATTATTAATACTAGGCATACTTGTATATTTATGGTCATAAAAAAAGCGCCGTTAAAGGCGCTTTCTTTACTTTATAATTGCGAAAATTGTTAACTATTATCTTCCACCACCGGTTGTTAATGTACCGATAGTTCTTGTTAATGCTGTTCCGATTCCAGTACCTTGTGGTGTTTGTACTGCATTGTCGTATCTAATTGATAGTGTAATAGTTGCCGGTTCTGAAGTATTATAAGCCAAACTATTATAGTTTACTGATTCAACAAATGAACCATATAACTCAAATGTTTCTAATATACCCGGTGTTGATGCTCCATTACCACCATCTAACATTTCAATTCTAGTTGTGAATTTGTAATCAATTCCTGAAGCGGCAGAAGCCTGTTCAAAGAAATCAAATTGTTTCTGAATTTGTTCACCTACTAGTTTAGACACTGAGTTATTAACGTCATCTCTCATTGTAAGAGTGATCGGTTCCCAAGTGTGTTTACCAGCAATGTATACTTTTGAGTTATATACATCAAGTGTTGTGTTTTCAAATGTTAAATTTGGTCTTGTAACATCCATTACTTGTTTAGTAATTTCTGATCTAGGTGTAGAAACTCCAAAGTTTTCGAGAATTACTCTAAATCTATATTGAAGTTTCGGCATCAACAAACCTTGAGTTGACGAACTCTGGTCGTTTGATAATGGTACTGTAAATTTTGAAAGTGTTGAAATTGCCATATTGCTCCTTTATTTACCGAGGATTAGTTACCTAGGTTTGCTATCTCCCCTGTGTTTTTGATTCTTAAAGGTATGTAAATAAATTCAACCGATTTAACTGGTTCAATTGCAATATCCACATACAATTCATTTCTATCAATTCTAGTTGCTGTGTTGTTAGTCTCGTCACAAACTACTAAGAAATCGTATAGTGCTCTTTGTCCAAGTAATTCTAATAAGAAAGACTCGATCGATCCTTTAATTTCATTTCTAGTCAATTCATCATTTGGTTCAAAAATGAAAGGTTTGGCAAGTTTATCAAGTTGTGATCTTAGATAAACTGTTAATCTAGAAACGTTAATTCTATCTAAAGCAGACGAACTAGATGTTTTAGTTAAATTACCAAAGTTTACTATTCCTGTTCCTGAAAAGAATGTAATTGGATTAATTTTTGCAGTAAACATTGAATCTCTAACAGATTCTGTCAACGAGATTGTTTCAAATTCTCCCGATGCTGAGTTAATGTATCCTACTGCTGTTGCATTGTCGATGATACCACGTCTTGTACCTGCTGGTGCAAACCATGGAAACGCAACATTATCATTATTTGCCAATGTTCTCAAAATCATATGAGATGGTGGTACAACGATTGATGATCCATTGTTAGATGTAGTTCTTCCTGAAGGATAAAATACTCCTAAATAATCCGAACTTGATACAAGACCATCTTCACCGTTATCTGATGCTACTGCTGTGTTGTTAGCCCAATTTGAAATAGCAGTTGATGTTCCTGCTAATCTCATCGGAGTATCACCTACGATAAATGCTGTATTATTTCTGTCAGTATTTAGATTAATCATTTCTGAAATAACTTCAGGATATCCCGGACAAGCAATAACATTGAATCCTCTTTGATCTTCTCTGATTGCTTGGTTGGTGTTAATCTCTGATTTTATTTGTTCAGTAATTACTTTTCTAACTGCTTTTCTTCCAAATGTTCCAGCACCGTTGGCACTGTTAGTCGATTTAGTAACCCATCTGTCTTTGAAATAACCAGAAACTGATTCGTTGCTGTTATATCTGATGTTACCTTTACCCGAAGATCCTGATCCAGGATATTTTGCAGTTGTAATATGATTATTTTTGTATTCTTTAACATTGTATCCAGATCTTCTTGTGTTAAACAATAAGATACCTTGAGGATATAATGATGGATTTGGTGCATCTGGATCTAAGAAGTTATCACTTAAAAGATCTTTGATCGAACTATCAGATGGTGCACCGCCTGTTGATGACGAGTCTGATTTAGTTGCCGCTGTGTTTGATCTGGCATCGGCAAACACTATACCATCACCAGTAGTTTGATCTGTGTTATCAATTAATACAAAAGCATTTCCGTCTGCTGTTGATTGATATCTATAAATTCTTGGATAGTTTTCTAAGTCGCTAGTATCAATCCAAACATCACCAATTTTTAATGCTGTCGCATCTGATTGTGTAGTTGGTTCTGATGCTGAGAAGATCGGACCATTTGGATCTGTTTGTTGTGCCGCATCTGCATTGTAATATGGAGACGTGCTGTCCAAGTAGCCAACCCATGTTGTTCCGTTGTGAACCATGATATCTGCTTCTAAGTTTGTGTTGTACCATAATGTACCATCTGCTGGCTCGTTTGTCGGAGCCGATGTTGATGCAACATATGATAAACGTTTCCAATTTGAAGCAACCACCATTGCTGGTTGTGTTGAATCTTCAGTGTAACCTGCCGGAGCATCGTATAAATTATCAACTAGTGTTGATGAATTTGCTGTGTATGTTCCATATGCGTGTCCATTAGCAACACCAAAACCTGCATCATCTAGAGCAGTTCCTGTTATTTGCCACATTCTAAATTCGCCGCCAAGTGCGTGTGTCATTTTGATTGCACCAGTTGAAAGTTTTTCTGCTGAAATGTTAGTTAATCCAGCACCATTTACCGCCGCAACAAAATCGTCTGCACTAGTTCCACCTAGACTGACCACCGTTGAACCGTCCCAGCCTGCTAGAGAACCCGATGCTTTTCTTGATTCTTGTATTGCAAAAGTGTTTCCGCTAGTGAATGATGGTGTTGTATTATTAGAAGTAATTGTTGTTGCTCCACCTTCGTATCTAAAAATTTGGAAGTCTTGTAATTTTGGAGTTACATCAAATGCACCCAATGTTGATTGTTCGCCTACATTGTATTGTGTGTAAAGTGTTCCTGCTGAAATGCCAGTTCCGCCATTTATAGGATCAAGTCCATAAATCGCCGCGTGGTTATTTGCATAAAGAGGAGCATCAACTACTGACCAAGAATCTGATGCACTGTTGTAAAGTTTTACACTTACGTCAGCACCAGAGTTTGGAGTGGTAGTCTTAAACCAAACAGAACCAGTTGGAATGTTACCTGCTGTTTTCCATTGTGGAATAGATGTGTGTGGAGACTGTACAAATGATGCATTCGCACCAATGGCTGTGCTCCAAGCACTAGATCCAATTTGCACCCAAGCATTGCCGGATGTTTTATAATAAGTTTTGTTAGTTACATGAGTTGTATTAATTGCATAAGAACCGATTGTACCAATTGATGTTTTTGGTGCACCTGTTGAAACTCCGCCAACTAAATCATCAACTGATGTTATGTAGATTGGAGAGATTGCTGTAAAAGTTGAGTTTGTGTTATTCCACTCAAATAAACCAGGGACATTTGATGTTAGGTCGAACCAATATGTTCCGTTGTTTGGTTTAGATGTTGGTGCTGTTGCAGAACCGATAAGTTCTGATAAATTTACGTTTGCTCTTAATACAAATGCTCTGTTGGCCACTCCTAAAAATGAATAAGCGGCTTGTAATCCGTATTCATTTATTTCGTAACCGTTTAATGCATTTCCTGATGAATCACTATAAAATTTTGGATCACCAAATGTTTCTGTTAATTCTCTTTGTGACGATACTAGGTAAACTGTGTTTGCGTTGGCAGTTTGTGTTCCAACCGCAGTACTAGTTCCTGCTCCATTTAATTTGTCTTGTGCTGTCGCTACTATTAATAGTGGAGTTGTACCCGCATCTGCTGGTACGTAAAAACTTTCATTTATAACTGAAACTTCTACTCCTGGTGATGTTAATGCCATATTTTGTTCTCCTTGCAAGTGTAACTGAATGTATTTATTGGTTTTTAGTTAAAAACGTTTAAAACTACACGAAATAAAGGTACCTATATAGGGAACGTAAATATACAATATGAAACGTCCACTTTGTAAAACCTGTAATATCAAACCCAGATCATACGGCTACAGAAAAGGTACTAAAATATATTGGAGATCTGAGTGTGATAGTTGTATACGTAAAAAAAAGAATTTAACAACTGATAAATTTACCAAGTGGCAATTAGCAGGATACACTAAAAAAAGAAGGTGTGAGTTATGTGGATTTAAGGCATCAGTTAAAGAGCAACTTGATGTGTATCATGTAGACGGAAACCTAAATAATGTATCTGAGTACAATTTAAAGACTATATGTGCCAATTGTCAGCGTTTAAAGAGTACCCAAGAATTGGGATGGTCTATCGGTGATCTCGAAGTAGATCATTAGTGGCATCTACTATTTCTTTAATAGTGAATCTTCCCTGCCTTCGATTAATGCTATTAATTAAATTATCCACATTATCATTTAATTCTTCTAGGGTTCCGGAATTATCAATAACATGATCAAAAGATTCGTCAATCCAGTCCCACTCAGATCGATGTATACCGTTAGACTTCATTTCTTCCTTGGTAGGTAGTTTTCCCCTTTTTACTAAAATTATTTTTCCGCCGTTTTTTTTGATTGTTCTTATTTCATTAATGAATCTAGTATCAGAAATAACAGTGGCATTTCCTTTGTATCTGGCCATACAACTATCGACCCATATAGTATCTAACATATGTCCTCTACATACTTCAGTACCAAAATATTGTAAAATTTCTCTAGGTGTTGTTTCTTTGTTAAATTTCTCACTCCAAAAGTGATCGGGTTTCTCCCTCCATGCTCGAGATTCTTTTGTATCTCCTTCGAGCATTTTTCTATCCCACCCGAATATGTTAGAAACAGCATCTTTTAATGATTTTGCAAAAGAATCTCTCACAAAATTGTGATGAGTGACCATTCTATTTGCCACTGTATCTTTACCAGAACCTATTAGGCCGACTAAACCAATTAACATAAAAACTATATTAACAGTTTTTTATTCTTTTTTCAAGTTCTTTTTTTATTTCTGTCACTGCTGATAACATATGACGAGTGATTTTCCAGTTTGGTCCTGCTTTTAACAAGATTTCAAATCCAATAGTAAGTTGTTTGAGTTGTCTGAACGACAATGATGATAGTTTTGAAAAGTTTTTATTTTTTGCCATAATTATGTGCCTTTCTTTGCCTGATATTTGAATGTATTTAACTGTTGATACAAAGAAATTATCTGATAATATTAGCCTATGACAAAACTATAAGGTGAGCCACCTTCTTGATAATTGTTTATTTCTTGATCTAATTTTTCCATTTCAGCAACACCTTCTTGTTTAAGTGCGTCACCGTTTAAAGTTGTTCCGCCTTGTGGACCTGCGATAGTATTAAATTTACCTCTTGCTTCTCCGAGCATGGTCTTGCATATTGCCAATGTATAATCTCTAATCCATGGTTTAGAATAGATATCTTTGAATAGTGTAATATCTGGTCTATAATTATCTGTGTGCAGAGCAACAGTTTCGTCGTTGTTTCTAGGTCTTTGAGTAATTGTTAATGTTTTTGTTGCCACATCATAATGATGTTGAATAAATGAGCCAAACATTTTTCCTACTAACTCTTGATAACTCGCAAAGGCATAGTAAGTCGCAAGTCCCCCGGCCGCTCCTGCCTTTAGAAGATATGTGTTTGTGTATGCAAGGTTGAATGGTTCGAACAATGTACCACCTTGACCGCCCTCGGTTCTAGATCCAACCGAACGTCTCATGATCTGTCTCACATTAATAATTTCGTCTGGTAATACATATTTGTTTTGATCTTTTTTTAGTGTCAAAAAAGCATAAGATTCTTCCACAGCATTTGACGATCGTTGTCTATACCTGTTTATGGCTCTTTCGAGTGCTATTTCATAGTGTTTTGGGTCTAATTCCACCTCAATCATGCCATCACCTAATAAGGTTTTGACATAATCAAATATTTCTTGTTGACCGTTTTGTAGTTCTGACATATACGTATTTACCGTAGAGTCAATAAACAATAAATATGTATGATATGCCGAGACTATCTATATACAAGCCAGAAAAAGGCAACGATTACAAGTTTTTTGACCGAAATATACGTGAAATGTTTACGGTTGGAGGTACCGACATATATCTACACAAATATCTAGGTACAAAAAATCCCACAGAAAACGATGCGACTGCAGATGTAAAACAGTACGATGTTTTGAGTGAAACCAATATTGAAGACTTACTATTTTTAGAAAACAGAAATAGAAAATATTCAGAAGACGTTTATATAGTGAGAGGCATTTACAATGTACAAGACGTTGATTTTAACTTATCACAATTTGGAATGTTCCTACAAAACGACACTGTTTTTATGACTGTGCATCTCAACGATATTGTGGAACGAATTGGAAGAAAACCAATGGCAGGTGATGTTATAGAATTACCTCATATGAAGGACGATTTCCCACTTCAAAATAACTCATATGCAGATCAAATAGCGATCGCACTTAAAAGATTTTACGTCATTGAAGATGTTAATAGAGCCGCTGAAGGATTTTCGCAAACTTGGTGGCCTCATCTATTGAGATTAAAATTGAAAACCATTGTTGATTCGCAAGAATACAAAGAAATACTTGACAAGAAAGTTGAAGGTACTGATAACAAACTCTCAAAATACATGAGTACATATCAGAAAGAATTAGAAATCAATGAAGCGGTGGTCGCCCAGGCCGAGGCAGATGCTCCGAAGGCCGGCTTTAACTACAAACAATATTATGTTGCACCGATAGACGAACGAGGTAATATAAGAACAGATAGCGTCAATTCCTCTTCTAATGTTAACAATGTCAACAAAACAACAAATGCAGTTATTGATACTCCAGCATCCGGACACTATGGATTTTATTATAATGGCGACGGTGTTCCGCCTAATGGATTTGAAATGACAAGTGGTATTAAATTTCCAGTTGAAAATGTAGCAAAAGGTGATTATTGTTTACGTTTGGACTATTTGCCTAACAGATTATTTAGATTCGATGGCACAAGATGGGTGAAAGTAGAAGACAGTGTGCGTATGACAACTACAAATAATAATGCAAGGAACACATTTAAAACTGCCTTTGCAAACAACACTGCTTATACATACAATCGAGGAGTTGGTTCTGATTTTGTCAACTTACTCAAAGACGACACCGCAATTTATACAAATATAGATTGGGATTCTGATTCATCTAATGCCAATTATATTGTTTTAAGATATGAAGGTTTAGAAATTCCCTATGCCACAGCAACATATACGTCAATGCTTTCTAGTTACATAGATTCGACAAGCACAACAAAAGTTAAAATTAGTCTTCCGGTGATAAACAGTGTACAAGAAAAAATATCTTACAGTGGTTTATGGAGTGTTAGGCTTTATAACAACAGAGTCAAACAAAATCAAAGTTTAACCGGTGCTTTGACACCACAGGCGGACAATTAAGATGTTACATTTTTATGATGGTCAGATAAGAAAATTTCTTACTCAATTTGTGAGAATTTTAAGTAATTTTTCAATTGACATGGGCAAGGATGGTGCCGGAAATCAAATTTTAAGACAGGTACCTGTGTCTTATGGAGACATCACCAGACAGGTTGCAAATATTCTAAAAAACAATTCGGAAAACACATTGGTATCAGCACCTAAAATTTCTGCGTACATCACAGGACTCGAATATGACAGAGAAAGAATGCAGAATCCCTATCATATCGAAAAACAACATCTACAAGAAAGAGATATCGGTGCAGATGGAAATTATACCTCTACTTTAGGCCAAGGATATACTGTTCATAAAGCGATGCCTTCGCCTTTTAGACTGAATGTAGCGGCTGATATTTTTACCACAAACACAGATATGAAATTACAGATAATGGAACAGATTTTATATCTGTTCAATCCAGATTTTGAAATACAAAAATCTGACAACTATATCGATTGGACCAGTTTGAGTTATGTGGAATTGGTTAATACTACTTTTTCATCCAGAACAATTCCAGTTGGAACGGAATCAGAAATTGATGTCGCACAAATGACATTTTCTATGCCAATTTGGTTATCTCCTCCTGTTAAAGTTTCTAAATTAGGAGTGGTACAAAAAATAATAATGAGTATGTATGACGATAACGGAGGAATCAACAAAGGATTGATCGACGGAACACTATTGACAAAAAGTTATATTACCCCAAATAATTTTAAACTATTGGTGAGAGGTAATCAATTGAGTCTGCTTGGGTCAACAGGTACTAGCGTATCATCGGGCGGCGACGGATTTTATACAGGTGCAAGAGCAAACGAGTTAGATCCTTTTACAACATTTGGTCCTGCAATTAACTGGAACGTCTTGCTAAATCAATATGGAAAAATAACAAATGGCATAACACAAATTAAACTTACTCAGGAAAACGGTAATGAAGTGTGTGGTACTATATCTACATCGTCTTTAGATGATACCATCTTGATTTTTAATATCGACACAGATACTATTCCTGCTAACACAATACCATCGGTCAACAAAATTATCAATCCATTAACTTTTGATCCCACAGATCCTCCGGTAGATGGCACAAGATATTTGATCACAGACGAGATCGGAGACAGCACCGATTATTGGAAAGGTGGTCTCAACGCCTCGGTTAATGATATCATACAATATGATAGTGCCACAGATAGATGGTCTATTGTATGGGACGCTTCTGCTTTTGATTCCACAGTTGAATATGTTACCAATCTAAACACAGGCATACAATACAAATTCAATGGTATTGCTTGGGTAAAAAGTTATGAAGGAATTTATCTTGGCGGCAAGTGGACCATTGTGTTATAATATAAATTATGCAAGATAATATTGTATGTTCTGGTGCATTATTTTATGCCGTCAACACCAAACGTTTTTTATTTTTACAAAGAAACGATAGTAAAACCAAAGGACAATGGGGACTTGTTGGTGGTAGAGCCAAATCTTATGAAATGGTTTTTGAGGGGTTAAAAAGAGAAATTGAGGAAGAAGTCGGAGCATTACCTCAATTCAAAAAAGTCATACCCCTGGAATTATTCACCTCGAACGATCAGAAATTTTTCTTTAATACATTCGTGATAGCCATAGCAGATGAGTTTTTACCAAAACTTAATCACGAACACAACTCCTATGCCTGGTGTGCTTTTGAATACTGGCCAAAGAATCTTCATGCGGGTCTAAGAAACACCTTGAACAACAAAGCAATCAAAGGTAAATTACAAACAATTTTAGACCTTATTGTTTAAAACAATAAATAGATTGTATGATTAATTTTATCAAAAAAATGTTAGATAGATCTGTACAAAATATCATGAGTTTTGAGGATAATCGTTCTTCTAATAAAAAGAAAAAGAAAAAGAAAAAAAAGAAAAGCACTCGATACGGCAAGTGGGAAGGAAATTTATAATGCCAACAAAAGCACCAAAGTTGGGAGATCCAACAGATTTCAGTTACAGAGTTAAAAGAGTCACAAAAGTTGTGGACGGAGATACTATTGACGTAGTGTTAGACATGGGTTTTGATATATTGTTTGCTCAAAGAGTTAGACTATTTGGCATAGATACTCCAGAATCAAGGACCAGAGACAAAGAAGAAAAGAAATACGGTTTAAAATCCAAAAAATTTTTACAAGAACAAATTAAAAAAGCAAAAAAAATTACAATTAAAACTTACAAAAGTTCTGAAACAGGTAAATTTGGTCGAATACTTGGCGACGTGTGGTGTGACGGTAAATCAGTCAACCAACTAATGTGTGATGTGGGACACGCAGTTCCTTATTACGGTCAAAATAAATCGCTTGTGGAACAAGCACATCTAGAAAATAGAAAAAGAGTCTAAAAAGAACATTTCAATTGACCGCCCGGTTGAGCATTTTCAATACTGTCTTTTATTAGTTCCGTGGGTGATTGATTACTTGTTTTTTCTTTATCTGATTGTTCAGAAGATACTTCTTTTTTTTGTTCGATACTAACTGTGGGAGAAACTCGGCAGTCGTTTACTCCTGTACATCCTACAAAGGTTATAAACAACGCGATCAATAAAAACTGTTTCATGAAATGAAAAGTATACTGCTGGGCAGGACCCAGCAGTATTTTACTGATTATTTGTTAGACACTCCGTTAAAAAAAGCACTAGAAAGTTTTTGTACATCCTCTTGGTACTTTTTCCAATTAGATTGGATATTTTCAGGTTTCCACGCATTCTGAACGTTTTCGTTGAACTTCTTCACGCCTTCCATCAACATCTGGGTGTTTTCTGCCACAGACGAACCATTAGTTACGAACTCATTGAATTTCTTTGCGTTTTCAATGATGTCTTCCGCACTGATAGTTGGGAATTTAAACTCAGTCACAACTTGATCACCATCTTTTTTAGATGACATTTCAAATTCGTTAAGTTTAATTGAATAGTTGAACTGAGCAATATCTTTGGCTAGTCCTAATAGGTCGGCTCTGATTTCATAGCCGTTTCTTGTTTTAGTTGACATAACATTTCTCCTTTGTTTGTGTTTGTGTGTGTATTGTCGTGTCAATTATATTTATAACACGAAAAAGGAAATCTGTCAATCTATTCGTTTTTGATGTAAGTTTTACCAGTTAACTGCTCTAGATCTCGTATCATTTCTTCCATATTGACACGTACTACTTTACCAGTTTTTGTATTTCGAGAATAATATTCCCATTCGCCCGCTTCGTTGTGTGGAGATATCTTGGTCACGTTTCCTGCTTCGTCACGCACAAATACTTCTGCACTGCTTGACTCGTCTTTGGCGTATATGTGTGCTTTATTTGTGGCTCCTGTTGGATCATTGGTGACTGATAAACTTATCGCACTATCAAATGTCTTGTTGCCTGTAATGTTTTGTGCTGTATCCAGCGTCACAGTTTGAGAAAAGTCACCTGTGGCCTGTGTCTCTAACAATCCAATCCTATAGGCAGTGATCTTTGTGGCCGAGTCTATGGATGCCGATGCTTTGAAATTTACAGTGTTTCCGGAAAGTGTTGCCGAGTATTCTACTGAAAAAGCATCGTTCGAAGAAAGATTTGGACCAACCGCCACGTAAGCATCTGTTCCGTCACTCACCACATAGGCCTCACCGGCCGCATAATAACCCGACGTGTCGTTGCTGGCCGTCACAAAGTACAAGGCACCTGTAATTTTAGTCGTATTAAATGTGTCAATGATAGTACTTGCCGAAGATATTGTTTGTTCGTCTATAATATTAACGTTAGCATATTCTTCTGCTGTTTCATCACTGCTTAATAAAATTCTATGCATAGTGACATAGATGTCATTAGCATTTGATTGTGCTGATAATTCAACATTACCGCCGTTTATGGCAGTAGACAATGATATAAGATCGTCGTTATTATCGCCGCTTCTAACAACATTGTAAACATTTAGATATGCACTCGAACCATCGTGCAACACAACTGCTTCTATGTTGTTGGTTATATCGTTTGCAATATTTCTTGCAGAAATAAAGTATTTGGCCGCTCTGTAAGAAGAATTGGACCACGAATCTATCATAGAAGCAAAAGATTCTACGACCGATCCCACATTAATTATAGCAGTATGACCGCTAGTTCCTGAAGATGAATCTGTCCCCAACGAAATTTTGTATCCCGTGATACTGTTGGCTTCTGAACTTCCCGTGGCTTTTAATTGTACAGAACCGCCATTTAGATTAGATGTAAAAGTTGGACCGGCCGCTGATCCGGAAACAACCACACCAGCAGTTGAATGGTATGCATAGGTACTGTCGTGTGCCAGTGATATTTTTTGAATTTGAGTTTGATCATTTATCTCGTCTCTGTAAACAGTAAAGTATAAGGCAGAGTTTGATGAAGATGAATCAAAGGCATCAATCGTTTTGGCCGAACTTCGTATACCTGATTTTGAAAATACAATAGCGGTATCGTCGTCTGTGGTGCTATTTGTGGTCACATTAGAAAAGACCAGTCCATTGGAAGTGGAAGTGATCGATTGATCACCAATATAAACTGTGCCTGCCCCAAAGTAGGCATCTTGGAATTTTTTCGTGGGTGATCCCAAACTGACTGATAATGTTGTTTTTGGAACGATAGACGAATTGACTTCGATCACACCCGTTCCAGATGCTTCAATTTCGATGTTCTCGTTGGATCTCTGTCCTGTGATTTTGTTATCGTCTATGAGTATACCACCCGAGTCTAGACTATCTAAAGAAACATTTATAAAGGATAAATTGCCATTGCCGTCAGTACCCAATACTTGATTAGCAGAACCATCTGTGGTTGGAAATGTATATCCATCCCCGTCTGGGTTTACTGTGATGGCACCATTGGCACCGATCGTGACCACCGCCGCACTGTTATAGGCCAACGCCAGAGGCGTGGCACCCACTGATCCAAATGCCGAACGAGTGGCCTGGCCTTCTATGAAACAGGCCGCACCGTCAGTCCTGTCAAGAACTAATAATGCATTAGATCCTGTGTTCTCTATTTCAAATTGATATGCCGGAGAAGTGGTGCCGATTCCCACCCTGTTGTTTGCTGAATCGACGTGTAGGGTGTTTGTGTCAACGGTCAGTCCCGTCGACGTTATTGTTCCTGCTACCTGTAATGCTGTTGTGGGTTCTGAAGTACCGATACCTACGCGACTGTTTGTGACGTCGAGATATAATAGGTTTGTTTCAAACGCAAGGTCGACGCCATTCCTGGTTAGGTTTGACTTCAGTACCGACCCCGATATACGACCAATGGCCATACAAGGTACTCCTTTTATAATTTTATATCACGAAACATATGTTTCGAGAGCCCTATTACATAGTGGGCCAAACTGTACGTGTATTTAGTTATTATAAATGAAAAGGGCGACACAAAGGCCGCCCTTTAAACTACTTAGGAATTAGTATTACTTATTAGTTGTTTGTTCTAACAACACAATTTACCAAACCAATTTCATTAGTGAACTTGTCTTCCAAAGCTCTACCAATCACGTGGAATGGGTTGATTGTTTCACCTTCTACTACTGCTCTAGCAGTACCTTTGATAGATGAACTTACTAATCTGTCACCTTTGCTGACTTGACCTGTAACTCTCACTGGAGTTCTACCTGTCATTGCCACAAATGGGTGAGTTGCGTTGCTACCTGCCGCATTGTTCATCATGTATGCTGGTTGAGTTGAAATAACACCAAAAACTCTGTCTGATAATTCTTGACTAGTTTCTGTGATTTCCGCTGTACCACCCAACATGACTACTGCGCCTGCTTCTATTTCTGCATCTGCTTCAAATCTTTCAGCGATGTCGGCGTATTGAGCCGTTGTTGCTGTCGCTTCAATGATGTTACATCTGATGTCAGCCAGTGTGAAGTCCGAATTCGGAGTCTCACTACCCTCGTTGTGTACAGAAGCCATTGCTGTGAATGTTCCGCCCAGTCCTGAACCACCTGTTACAGTATACTCTTCATCCCATACAAAGTAAGGATCTAATTCAGTTGCTGTAGAACCAGTACCTCTGTGTAAGTGTAATCCAGAGAATCTTGGCATGTTGGCCGCCGCTGATATATTTGAGTTTGTTGAAATGATCGCATCTTCCACTGTTAAGTTTTGTGAATTGATGATTGTTTCAGTTCCTTGTACAGTCAAGTTACCAGATATAGTAACTGCATCTGCGAATGAAGCCGCACCAGTTACGTTTAATGTACCTGCCACTGCTGTGTTTCCGCTTGTTGCGTTCACAGTTAATTTGTTTGTTGCAACGTCAAAGTTACCGTCAACTCCTACTGCACCAGTAAAGTTACCATCCGCACCGTTAACTGAACCCGTTGTTGTTAGGTTTTCATTATCGAACGAAATAGCACCTGATGAATCAGTGATTGATCCATTAGCAAGTGTCAAGTTACCGACAGTTGTGCCTGTTGCAAAACTACCTGTGCTTGTTGCTGTTAATGTACCAGTTACTGTCGCACCTGATGAGTTCACAACTACTACTGAGTTATTGTCAGCAGTTAATGTGATAGCGCCGTCTGATCCTGTGTCAGTTACTGCTACCGAACTGTCTAATTGTGAAATACTGTTTTGTGATAGACCCGCTAATGAGTCATCCACATATTTCTTGTTGGCCACATCACCGGCGGCTATTGGGGCCGCAGTGGCTAGACCTGTAATGGTATTTGCAGATGCATCGATCACGATGTCACCCACTGTAAGACCATTGTTTACTCTAAAGTTTCTTGTTGTCATGGTTCCATATCTCCCGCATGATTGTTGTTATTATTAATGTAAGGAATAAAAAAACCCCCTACAGTGTTATTTACCGCAGGGGGTTATTTTTTTAATGTTTAGTTATTATATTATACGCCGATCAATGAATATTGAACTTTAGCACCAGTTCCGCCACCAGTACTAGTTGCTTGAATATTCACTGTGTTCGAACCATCGTGTGTTGCAGTAAATGTTGCCATGTCTGCTACTGAACCACTAGTGTTCGTGATACCGTATACTGATATAAACGCAGTTGTGCCATTGTGTACAACGTGTGCTTTCTGTATGCTGTATTCACTGTTTCCAGCGTCAGTTAATTGGATAGTCAATTCAGCCGATCTGTAATCACCAGCGTTGAAGCTCATGATTGTAGTTGCTGATGATTCAAAGTTAACCGTAGCCGTTTCAGATCTCTTAACACCACCTGAAGCCAATGCAGTATTGTCAGCACCTGTGATAGCAAATATTCTTGCACCTGAGTGAGGAGCAGAAGTAAATGATATGTTTGTGCCTGATACTGTGTAGTTTTCTGTAGGTTCTTGATAAACGTTGTCAATGTAAACAAACACGTTGTTTGCGTTAGCCGGAGCCTCTGCAAAGAAACCTGTGAATGTTTGTGTTGAACCATCACCTGTAGTTGATGCTTTGCTGAATACTGGCGTGTCGCCTGCCACAGCAAATTGAACCCAAGTAGAACCATCGATAGAACCTTCATAAGCACCAAAATTTGTGTTAAATCTTAAAACACCAGTTGATGCTGATGGTCTTTCAGCAGTTGTACCTGTTGGTAATGCAATCGCATCTGTGTTTTGACTCATATCCACAAAGTATTGAGGACTGCTTGTGCCAAGACCTATTCTGTCGTTACCTGCGTCAGCATATATCAAGTGTGATACTGTGTCACCTTCAACTCTGAAGTCAACGTCAGCACCCAACTCGTTGAACACAACTCCTGAACTTGCTACACCGTTAATTACTAAATTACCTGTAGCGTTCGCTATTGTTGTGTTTGTGCCATCGTGCTGTATTGTGAAGTCATCGCCTGCACCAACTGAGAAGTTTGTGCTGTCTGCGTTTACTTTCAATGTGCTTGATGTTTCTGCTGTTGTGAACACCGCTGATGAAGCCGAAGCCGCACCAATTGTTGCACCATCGATTGAACCACCATTGATGTCAGTAGTTGTTAACACTGAACTAGGTATTGTGATAATACCTGTTGAGTTAGCAATCGTTGCCGCTTCTGTGCCATCTGCCGCTGATATAGAACCTGTTTCTACATCTGTTGCAGTGATCACGCCTGCTCTCACGTTCGCATAACTGTCAATTGTGATGTTACCTGCTGTTGTTCCATCTTCACCAGATGTTACAGCAAACGCAAATTGATCTGCTGATTCATCCCATGCGAATGAAACGTTGTCCAATGATCCCCTGTTGAATAATAGACCTTGGTCAAATGTGTTGGCAGATCCACCTGAATTGTTTTTCGCCAATGTCAAGAACGGATCTTCAATTACTAATGTTTCTGAATCTACAGTGGTAGTTGTTCCTGATACTGTCAAGTTACCGCCAACTGTGACGTTTCCTGATGTATCTATTGTTGTAAATGTACCTGCCGCCGCTGTTGTACCACCGATGATCACACCGTCCATAGTACCATCACCACCAGTGTCAGTGATTGAAACTGTTGCGCCGCTAACTGTTAAACCAGTCGCCGCCGAACTTGCTCCAATGTCCACACCGTCGATTGTTCCAGCGTTGATGTCCACTTTGGACATTACAACTGAACCTGTTCCATCCGGTGTGATGTTGATGTCTGCATTACTGCCTGAAGCAGAGATAATGCTTTGACTGTTGACATCCAAATTACCACCTAATTGAGGTGTTGTGTCTTCCACAACGTTGTCAAGTGCTGTTCCACCTGCTGTCATGTTCTGCCAAGTGCCGTTAGCATAACCTTCCAATTGAGTGGTATCCGTGTTGTATCTGATATCACCGTTGGCTGGTGTGCCTCTCTCCGCTGTTGTTCCAGACGGTATTCTTAACGCACCTGTGTCGTTTATGTGTAATTTTCTTGATGGACTTGCTGTTCCCACACCCACAAATGAGTTGGTAACGTCAAGTACTAATAGATTAGTTTCAAATGCTAAATCTGTGCCAGACCTTAAAAGGTTGGCTTTTAACATTTGTCCTGATATTCTTCCTATTGCCATTTTATTTCTCCAAACTTTGGTTTTTTTGTGTTATAACGCAGGTATTTATTAAAGATCTTGATTTTTAACCAGTTAAATAGTAAAATATACAAATATGAATTCCACTGTTGTATCCGTTATAGGAGATAGGTCATTTGACTATAAAAACGAGTCAATTGCGTCGTTAAGTGCTATTATTTCTAGCGGATCCACAAACAAATTAACAAAGTGTCAATACGCAGTTACGACCATGGACAGCAGGATTCAGGACCTATTGAACACTAAAATTTTAAATGACACAAGAATACTGACCACAGCATCATTGCACAAAAAATATGTGTTTTTTGATCGTGTGGACGAGTTGCCAACTTTTCCCTTCTTAAAGGGACAAAAGGATTCGGTTAGTTCGTGTTCCGAGCAGTTGTTATCACTTTTGTTGGCTGTCTGGCTGGAATACAAAAAAATTTATCTGTTTGCCTATGACATAGAGGATCTGGAGGAGAGAGCAAATCTGATCAGTGTGTTGGCCAATAATCCGCATGCGGAAATAGTGTATGTGAGGAAACCCAATCCCAACAAGATATTCCTGTTTGATTCGTATGAAAATATGTCTATTATAGATTACAAAGAGTTTGACGAGATAGCCAATGACGGAAAAAAATAAAGAACAAGTACATCTGAAATATCATCTCGTGGTCAAGTGGCCCGAAGTGTGCCGTAACAGAAATTTAGAAATAATGGCCGAAAGACCCGACCTCGTACAACAGATGAACAATTTTAGGATAAAATTAAACAATGTGTGTAAGTTGATAGTGAAGAAACAATTCAGGATTGACTCTAATCATAATCTTCATGGTGTGAGCCTTTGGCTTGAATCAGGGCAGGACACCTATGACTTCATAATTAGACAACCGGAGTTCAATTGGGAGATCGTGCCCGAGTTGGGAGTCGTTAGTTATGTCACAGGAGATTTTAAGAAATACAATATTGTTTATACACCCAGCGGAATAGTGATAGATTAGTCAGCAAACCCGTGCATGATCACAATCCTTGCATCATTGTGGGGTGCTTCGATTACTGAATCTCCACCTGTGAATGATAGAGTAGTTCCTGATATAGTGTAATTGGTGTTTGGTTCTTGCATCACTCCGTCAACATAAACTATAACATTTTTTTCATCGGTTGGTATGACACTCATAGTGAATTGAGTGGTGCTACCATCACCAGTGAAAACATCTTTGGTTATGTTTGCGGCTTCTGTGGATGTTCTAAGGTTGGTCCATGTGCTACCATCTTCCGAAACTTCGTACTTTCCGGTTTCGTTGTTGAATCTTATGATACCTTCTTGTGCCGTTGGTCTTTGGGCAGTGGTACCTGTGGGAACAACTATCGCACTTTCGGAATTGAAAACAAAGTTACCTGTGCCCGAAGTATCTAAAGTAAAATCGGCATTGGTTGTATCTTGATTTATGGTTGATCCTGTGAATGTGAAATTACCGGTATCTGCACTTCCTCCAACACTTAGGTTTTGCAAACCAATCTGTCCTGTGTACCTACCGCCGGAAATGTAGACTGATTTTCCTGTAAAATCTACACCGTTGGGTAGGTTGGATCCAATAAAGTGTATCACTCCTGACTGATAGTCAAAGAACCATTCGTCGTTGTTGCCTGATCCTGTGGCGAACACCTGTGTGCCCGATGCCGCGGCATTGCCCGCATCGCCGGATGTATGGATGTAAACTTTTACTTGATATGTGGATCCAAATTCCGGTGGGATCCAATCAGTCAAATTTGTTTTCCATGTCCTGTTGGCTTCTGCTGTGGTATTGTCCACTGCACATTCTGTTGGTGCTGACGTTGTATATACTGTGACAACTCCCGATGATGACACCGGCATAACTCCCGGTATCGATGACGCCTGGTTCCATGTTTTATCACCTCTTAACAGTAAAGGAGAAGCAATAGATTCGTTTGGTGCTTTTTTGTTGGCATTGGTATCTGTTTTGGTTACACCGTAACCAATCTTCTTCCAAAGATAATCAACTTTTTTTGCGTCGGTTATTGCCATTTTTATTATTTTCCTTGTCCGTTATACATTTTCCAATTACGTTTTTTGTGCTTGTTCATTGAACCGAACTTAACACTTCTTTTTCTTTTTGACTGAGAAGTTTTTTTATAACTTGCCGTTCTCATCTCAAAATTTTTGTGCATCTTTGCCATTAACTTATGCTCAGTGCTGTCACACTGTCTCCTGATTCTAATTTTATTCTTACTAATATATTATTTCCTGTTGCATTTGATCCATTTTCTGCACCCAATGTCAAAGTAAATGATTGTGAAGAATAACTCACACCATCTAAAATTCTATCTCCAGATGTGAATGCACATCCGTTGGATCCGTTACCACCTGCACCTGTGTTCGCTCCCGGAACTCCCGAACCACCATACGCCACCGATGCGTCCAACCAACCATTCAGTGTTGATGCCGAATCGATCGCTGTGCCCGGAGCCGCTATGTAGAAACCCGAAACAGTGCCTGTCAGTGTCACATTGAAGTTGGCCATTGATGCTCGTCTGAAAGCAAACGTGTAGTATTGTGCACCTGTGTCTGATGACTTGTCAGGTCCCGCAGGTAGGTACCCAGAACTGTAATTTGTGGTATCGTGCTGTATTGTACCAGTACTGGTACTTGTTGGTCGAACTATCGCTTCTTGGGTTCCTGCCACGGTCACTGCACCGGTCCATGCATTATTTGTGTAGTAGTCGGCATTTGAGAAGGACGGTGTGTCCGAAGCGGAACCCAATCCGCTTATTCGCACAGCATCGTCGTCGTGTGTTGCTCCTAAAGAGTCACTGACGAGGATACCACCCTGATCTTTGTTTAGACCTCCCGGTGTTGCTGTGAAAACTTGTATCATTGTTGAGTCCTCTGAGTAAGCGCCATCGCCGTTACAGTTGGCGGATCTTGCTTTGATAGTAGAAACAGAGAACATTGATGAACTTGTTAATGGTGCTGTTAATGTGCCCAATGTGTAAGGAGATGCTACTCCTGTGTCCACATTCGGTATGCCTCCTGTCAACATAGTACTTGATCCATCTACATTGGCATATGTGAAATTTAAATTAGAAATAATGGAACCAGAACCCTCGGACACAGTGCCCGGATCAATTTCGTGTGGATCGGAAATGTCTGCGTATGCCTGTCCTGTGAAGTTTGATACTGTGGTACCGGTCACCGTTAAAGTTGGTGAACCCGAATCATAATAAGGAATTCCAGAAATATACTCGTACGTACCGGCTGTACCTTCTGCCACTGTACCGATTGTTGTTGTAGGGGTTGCTGTGATGTCATCTCGAACCACATAAACTAGGTTGGTATTTCCTGTTGCTGTGTGTTCCAATCTTTGAGCATTTGAACCCACTGTGTAACCTGATAAATTTTTTGTGATTTTTGCTGAAGCAACCAGAAACAATCTCTGAGGATATGTGCTATCCACAGTGTCATAGTCCACATTAGATGTCACAACTAAACTTGTGAATGTGCCGGTCTCACCTTCTGCCGTTGTGAATGCTTTGCTTCCATCTGCTGAAGCATTGATTGCCGCTGACAGTGTGCCCGATGCCCCGTTGTAGAAATTGCTCGCCACTGATGTGTCAATTGTGGTCGTGGTTGTGTATCTTCTCGCAGTGGTTGTGTTCAACGAATCACCCGCCGATTGTGAAGTGAATGATGATGTGTTGTCATCAAACCCAGCACACAGTTTTGGTGAAGTTCCCTGTACGGAATCAACCAACGTGATTGATTTTGTGGTTAGGTCCGCCGGAGCCGCCGGTGTTGATTTCATTGTCCAATTTATAGTTTCTTCGTCGTCCTGTTCTATGGTATCGGGGGTGCCGTGTGCTCGGAATCTTGTTGTGAACGCTCCAGCACCTGTTCCTGTGAAATCTTTATCTATTGTGGCCGCGATGGTTCCTGCCGACGATCCGTCCTCTGTTATATTAACTATGTCTGTTGAGTCATCAAAATAATCATAATCATAATCATCAGCATTCTGTGATGTATTTGTAAATCTTGTTAACGATCTCACATTGCCGTCTAGATCTGTTGTGTCGTACAATGTGTATTGATTGTCTCCGGATCCAGTTGAAACAGTCACCGCGGTAGCGGCTATGTTTGCTCTAACATCTGGTTCCACAACGATCTGTGTGATTGCTGATTGGAAAGGTGTTGTTGAATGTCCTGTGGCCAAACTTAATTGTACATCATAAGTTTGTGTTGTTCCTGCTGATTGCTCTCCGGAGCTCAAATTAAATGTGTTAGCGATGGTCTGTCCTGTGTCACCCGTACCACCAGAACCAACATTGACATTGGTTGCTGATGCACCTTCACCAAAATCCCACGAGTATATGTTTGAAGTAAACACAGATTGTGATCCCGGATCGGTGTCTGTGCCATTGATGAACGTGACCGGAAAACCACTAGTGGATTCTTCGTTGATACCTCTCAGTGTGGAATCGGCTATGTCAATTTTTGGTGTGTGTGTTGAGTAAACGTCAAAATTCTTGTCCGTTGATTTTGGTATCTCTGCCGGATCGGCTGTTGAGTGTGTCAATAGAGTTAATCTTATTCTGTAACGAGTATCACCTGCTCCTGTACCTGCCACTGTGCTTCCGTCATCCGCCGCGGAGTTTGTATAAGTGTGTGATAGTCTTGATCCCGAAACACCGCCCGCCGCAGAGTCTGAAGCGATAGTTTCTGAATTTCCATCTCCCCAATCGACTTCATAAGTGACTGTGGCACTGGTTGTATTTGTTGTTGTGTTTTCTAGGTACACAGTTGATCCACTATCTGATTTAGTGATCGCTGATCCACCGGACGATGCCGCATATATGAAAAAGTTTGTTGCCGGAGCCGCGGTATAGATAATAATGTATCCTGTTCTTATTTTTGTGGCAAACGATCCCGCGGAGTTTGTCACAGCACCGCTGGCATATGCTCTCACAGTCACATCAAAAGGTGATCCCACGTTTGATGAATAGGTATGACTTGGTGTAGAATCAGTTGTTGCTGTGGTCACGTTGCCGTCTCCCCAATCAATGTTGTATCTATCTGCACCGCCTCCCACATGAGTGATTGTGAGTGTGACCACTAGACCTGCTGATCCTGTGGTAACATCTGCTGTAAAGTCTACTGTTTGTACATAGGTGCCTTCACGAATATTTTCCATTGTTTCATTGAGAGCCGCGATCGCTTCAGTGACGCTGTCGGCAGAGCCAATCTGTGTGTATGCTCCATCAGTGAATGATGTTTCTACTGTGTTGGAATTTAGATCGTTGAAATCACCGGGTGTTCCCAGAGCCAGTGACTGACCATCTGCTATCGATGATGCATTTGCGGTAAAATATCTTTTGGTGACTAGGTCGTCATCTCCCACAGGATCGGCCGCCTGTATTTTTGCTAGAGTTACTCCAGTTAAATCTTGTCTGGTAGATCCATCCGATGTGGTTGTTCCCACTCGGAAAACATCCAATGATTCATCCCAGTACAGAACTGCCGGATCACTTGCTCCACCTCTGTTGATCATTATACCAGCATCGGTTGCCGCGGAATTGTTGGAATTTATAACCAATAGATTATCTTCAACAACTAAATTTTGTGAATCTACTGTGGTCGTGGTACCTACAACTGTTAAATCACCGTTTATGGAAACATTATTTCTAAAATTTGCTAGTCCATTAACGTCAAGCGTGTATCCCGGTGAGTCTGTGCCAACACCTAATCGATTGTTGTTGACATCTAAATATAGTAAATTGGTTTGAAATGCTAAATCTACCCCTTCTCTAACGAGGTTAGATTCTAACATATTGCCAGGTATTCGTTGTATTGCCATTTTTTATCCTACTACGAGTATATTTATTCTAAATATAGTTTTTAAATCAATAGTTAATTTAATTCATGTACACTACGTTATATGCTACTATAAATAACTCTATATATGAGCATTGAAGACAGCATAAAACAGTTGGTTGAAGAAAAAGTTCAAAAAGCCACAAAATCGTATTACACTAGATTGGCAAGTGAGAATTATAGTATTTCTGAAAAATTGAAATGGGCAGAAAAAAAACTAAATGAACTGGTGGAAAAATTGTCGTCACGAAACAACAATTTTGAAAACGGGGAAATATCAGGAGATAAAATATCTGGAGGAAAGATTTCCAAGTTTTCATCAACTGGAATCAAGGACACGGCACCCAACACCATGTTGACTGTTGAAAAAGACAAAGTGGTGGTCGAGAAAAATCTTCATGTCAACGGCACCATACAAGTAAAACAGTTGTTGTATAATAAAGCCAAGTGCAATGATCTTGAAGTTGATAACAGCGTCAGGATAAATGGCACAGAAGTTTTGTGGGCAGACAGATTAGGAAATGCTGTAAAAAAATCCAAACTGACCGAACTGGGTGTATTAAATGAATTAAATGTTGCCAACACATTGACCATCTTTAAAAACAAAGTTGGAGTCAACGTAATTGAACCTATCGGACCTTTTGGGGTTGCAAGTAATGGCATAGAGGTGTCGATCGATGCAAAGGGTGACACTGGTTATGTGGGCACTGTCAACAGTGACCCTTTTGCGATAGGCTCCAGTGGAGATCCGACATTGTACATCAGTCCTGATAACAAGGTAGGGATAAAAATTAAAAAACCAAAAGCAGATTTAGACGTTGCAGGCTATATAAGATATCAAGGACAAACTCAACAATATCTAAATTCTATACCAAATGCCGGCACATGGGCACAGGGAGATATTGTGTGGAACAGTCAGCCGGGACGTGGTTCGGTATTGGGTTGGGTATGTATCAAACAAGGTTCACCAGGTACGTGGCGACCTTTTGTTTCTATAGATTAAACTGTATCAAATCCGTGTATAACAGAAAGTGTTTTTCCACCGTCTCCCGGTAATGTAGAACTTAAAGTGATTGTTGTTCCCGATATGGAATAGGTGTCGTCTTTTTGGAAAACACCCTCTATGAAAACCAAAACGTTTTGATCTGCTTTGGGTTCGAATGTCAACGGTCCATATGATAATGTGGATCCATCCATTGTAAAAGCATCTCGTGTGATGGTAGACGCTCCGCCCGATCCTCCTTGCAGTTGGACAAATGTCACACCGTTGTAAAATTCTAACATATTCAAAGTGGTGTTGTAACGAATCATTCCTTCTTCTGGATTTACTGGTTGTTCGGCCGTTGTTCCTGTTGGAATTTGAATAGATTGTGCCACTCCTTCGATTTCAGGATATTTAATGTGTCTACCCATGAGATTATAAACCTATTGTTGAGATTGTTGCGTTGAATTGTGCCGCAGAATCCGGTGCTTCAATATAAATTCTGTCTCCGGATTCTAAAATTAATTTTTCAGTATCTATGATATAGGTATCCTCACTATTAATAGTGAGGTTGTTATATAATTTATAATTTTCTGAAACTGACTGGCCCGATGGAACCAAGTATATGTTTACTGTTCCTTGAGAAGATGTTTTGTTAGTGATATAAATTACTGTCACAGCAGTGTCGGCCGCGGCCGTGAAAGCGGCACTTGAAGTGTTTGCTGTAACTTGAAAATTTGTAATCGCCATATTTTATCCTAACGCAATGGCCAAAGCCGTTGCTTTCTTTTTACTTATCAATTCTCCTTCTGTTCCAGAACTGATGTTTGAGTTAATAAAGTATAATCCTGTGCCTCCACCTGCCGCTGTCTTGTTGTACAGTTTGGTGATCGTGGTTGCTGTTGGAGTGGATGCCGCATTTGAAAACGTTAGTACATCGTTGATTACAATTTCTCCTGTTCCATTGGCAATCAAAGTCAAGTTACCATTAGATGAATCCGATGTGATAGATGTGATATTTGTTAGATCGTTGTGTAAAGTCACGTTCACTGTGTCTTCTTCAGTGGCCGCTGTTGATATGTTGGCATCACCTGCTATCAATACACTATTTCCCGATAATACACTTACCACAGAAGAATCGTCACCCCTAAATCCTATTGAAAATCCTCCACTGACTAACTGACTGTCCACATAATTTCTTGTTGCCGCATCCGAACTATTCAATGGTTCTGCAACTCTGATGTTCGCTAATCCTGTGTCTGTGATTGATATTCCTGTGCCATCAGAGGTGGTTGTCACTGCTTTGAACACACCATCACCTTCATTCCAATAGAATGCCGCATTATTATCAACGCCTCTCTCGATCAATATACCCGAATCGACGTCTGTTGTGTTGGTATTATTCTTGGCCAATCTAATGATAGGATCTTCTATGTTTAATGTGGTTGTGTCTAGAGTGGTACTTGTTCCTTCGACTGTGAGGTCACCTGTGATTGTAACATATCTAGAATCTAAACTTATTGTGTGTGTGCCGGATCCTGCATTATATCCTGCACCTGCCTTGATTGTGTAATTCTCTGATGTTTTTAAAGTCTTTGCCATTTGCTATTATTTATATGAAATTTGGGGGAGCGTGTAACTCCCCCAAACAAGCACGTGTTCTAAGTTATTACTCAGATACGATATCGATGTTACCTTTACCAGCCGCGATAGAACCTTGAATATCAGTTCCTAACGAGTAAGGTACAGATCCTGTATCTCCGCCTGTAGTCACATAGTGAACAGTGTTGTTGTAGAATTTTTCTACGTAAGCAACTGTTGAGTCATCTAATGTGATCTGAACACAGAATTCACCGTATCCTGTAGCATTGTCGTTGGCCAATGAGCCTGGAGCAACTGCTTTCAAAAGCATGATTGCTTCTGAAGAGTCTTCCATGTGGATCTTAAATTTTTTAGATCCTCTTTGGTTCACGATGTATGCTGTTGTGGAGTCAACTTTTGCTCCACCAAAAGTTCTGTAGGCCGTCACGGCGATTTTAGCAGATGTGTCTCCACCAAAACTTGCTACAAACTTGTCTTTTCTTATAGGTCTTCCCATTTTTTTTCTCCTTATAGGAGTCCAATGCCAGTTCTCCTGGCTACGCGGTTGTCATCCGCATAAGTCTTCTACTTGAGTAAAAGCACGTTTGAACTAACTGTATTTATGGAATTTATAAATTTAAAAATATGCTTATAAAAAAGGGCGATGTCTCCACCGCCCTTGTTTTTTGATTATTGTGTAACTTCCGGTGTTGGTTGTCCAGACCAAACCGACCATGCGATGACAACAATGATCGCTATTGCTATCCATGTTTTTTTGTCTTTTAACAGTTCTTTCATTTTTCCACTCCTGTATTTGTTGTGTGGTGTAGTTGTATAGTCACACCACACAATGAGGTTTCGTATTACTAGATTGTTATATGATTTCTATAGTTTACTTTCTATTATAGATGTGATATAAAATCCAAACTGCCACCAATCCAATCAATCCTTGATCAGAGAAGCCTTGCAGTACGCCCTGGACGTTTCCTATTACAGAAACATTCGGCCAGAACGGAATACCTTGACCGTTGAAAAGGATTTCTAAAACAATTCCCAACGCGATCAAACTCACTCCCACGTCGGCAATTCCTTTTGCCCAATCCTTTATAGTCTTTAGATAATCCATATTGGACCTCCTTTGATTATAGATTCACCTAGGTGAACCTTGCAATTATTTAGAACACAAAATTATGAATAAAACTACCAGATTTGGTTTTGTGTTTGTATGGAGTGTATTTTTTTTCCGTTAAACACACAGAAAATGAAAATTAAGTCATAAAAAAAGGGCGACCGAAGCCGCCCTTTTCAAAATAGATAATCTTAAAGATTATGCAAATTTTAAGTTGCCTGAAGTAACAGCAATTTTACCTAGGTAGTCAGCCGCATTACCAAGAGATGATGCAGTGTTGTTTAATTCAACATAGCCATATCTTGTTAAGAAACCTACTACTGGTTCAAAAGTTGCTGGATCAAGTACAACGCCTGATGACATTAATGGAATGTATGGACAGTAGAACGCCGCCGCATCTGCCTCAGATGCACCTTTGTAACCTACTAATACATCAGCACTGTCGCCAGCGTATGCATTTGCATATACTCTCATCGCACCGTTTAAAGTTCCAACGAATTTAGTGTTTGTTGGTGCTTCGAACGTACCTTCAGTTGATCTTGCGAACGCTGAAGTTGTTGCAGATTGAAGAACAGTTAACGCAGTTGGTGATACCACCGCCCAGTTACCTGCACCTCTTCTTGTTCTTTGTGCAATGATGTTTGCTACTCTGTTGATTTGAACAGCCAAAGCCGCGTGTTCATCACCAACGAAAGTTGCAGTTCCAGAAACAGCCGCTTGGTCATAAGTTGCTAAAGCAGTACCTGCCAAAGTGTTTAATGATCCAATGATTTCTTGGTCGATCTCAGCAGTGATCTCTTGAGCTAACGCCGCCATGATTTCTGCTTCTACATCGATACCTTGCTGTGCCTGAGCGTCTTGAGCCGCTTCAAAAGTCCATCTTGCAGATAGTTTTCTTGATTTAGCCTCAACCGCTTGTTTTAAGATTTGGATAGATAATCTTTTACCAGCATTTCCTTCTAACGCCGCTGTTGAAGCCGCTTTAGTTGAACTGTTGTCTCCAGAATATGCTTCCGCAATCTTGAATGGAGATAATGCCTCTTCACCTGGAGTAGTTGTAGTTGTTCCAGAAGAACTGTCAGCATATCTGATTCTTAGTGTGTGGATCTGTCCAACCGGACCAGTCATCGGCTGTACACCAACGATTTCGTTAGCGATAACAGTCGGCATAACCCGTCTGATTACTGGAAGGATCACTCTGTTTAGAGTAGCAACGTTACCAGCCGATGTAGCACCTGCTGTTGCAGACTCAGACAAATATCTTTTTGTGTTTTCTAACACGATGTCCATAGTCTTTTTCTTGTTGCCTTCTAAACCTTCAGTTAGAGCTGATTTAGTTTCGCTCCATTTTGATTCAAATAATTCACTCATTTGTCTCGTTCCTTTTTAGTTTAGTTGTTAATTTTCGACAGACCCGCTAATACACGAATACTGCCTAGTTCTGCATCTTCTCGCTCTGATCTTGGAGCACCTGCTTTATCGCCAGAAGCCTCAGAAAGCATTTTCTTTGCTTTTGACACAGGAGCGTCTTCCATCACTGCTTGAAGATACTTGTCATAAGCGGCCTTTAATTTGCCAGTCTCGGTTGATTCCAATAACTGACCCATTACTTCCGCTTTGTCTTTGCTCAAAGGTTTGAGCAACTCAGCCATCGTTGCCTTACGTTCCATCAAATCCTTAACTTGAGAAATTTCTCTCTCTTTGGATTCAATCACCGTTTTTGCCTCTTCGATGGATTTCTCAGCATTTTTTAGTTTCAAAGTAGTTTCATCTACAACTTTTAACAGTTTTGATGTTTCAGACTTCTCATTTAAGTAAGATGCCTGATACTCTGAAGCAAATGCTTCGAAAATTTGTTTACCAAAGTTAACCTGTCTTGCAGATGAGATGTCTTCTTTAAGTTGGCTAATTTCTTCACCTAACTTTTTAGTTACAGCATCTTCTACAACCTTAGCAGATTTCTTAATGAAAGATTCTTTTAACTTGGCTAGTTGAGCCTTTGCTTCTTTCACTAATTTCACTTTAGTTTCAACTACAGATTTCTTGTCTTCTGCAAATTCTTTGATCTCCTTAGCAAGTGCGTTTACAACGAACTCCTCTAATTTTGCAAAGTTTTCGCCAACAGATTTTCTGTCGTCGTGTAGTTCTTTAACTTCATTAGTAAGTTTGCTTAATACAAACTCTTCTAATTTTTTAGAATGAGCACCTACTGATTCTTTGTAAGTGATCTTTTCTTGAGCTAGTGCTTTTCTGTCTTCGACAAATTTGCTGATCTCTTCAGACAACTTTTCAGTCATCATCGTATCAATAGCCTCGACCATGTTATTTTTGTCGTGCTCGTATCTTTTAGCAAATTCTTCTCTCAGTTCAGCGGTTACTAGTTCTCTGTTTTCTTTTATTTTTGAATCCCACGCTTCTTCGATAGATTTTTTTGTATCTTCTCCAATAACGCCTGATTCAACTAGTTTTGATATTGCGTCGAACATTATTTTAGTCCTCTTATTATGTTGGTTAATGCCTCTGTAAGGGCTTTTTGTGCTTTTTTGTCGTTTCTAACTTCAGCCGCCAAACCCATTGCCATGCTTCCACCTTTTGTGTTCATAAGGTGTTCGTATATGGCAGTTGGATAAGCACCTGGTGCCGAAGGTTGAGCCACAACATCCACAGTGATGATCTCAAAGTCTGAAACTTCTCCACCGCCGTACTCAGAAATGTTACCACTTCCTCTCGACGATACTCCTAATTTCACACCCGATTCTAACATTGTTCGGACAAGTTGGCCCATTGGTGTTGGTAAAATTTTCATTTTACCGTATCCATTTGGTCCGTCCATCCACATCTCAGTAATCATGTGAGACACACGGTCCAAATTAATTTTTAAATCATCTGGATGATCCACTTCACCTAATACAGAGTATCCAGACGTGATTTGATCATTGAGTGTTTTCACTGCTTTTTGTATTTCATTCACAGGATAAACTCTTTGATTGGCATTTTTAATACCGCCTTGTATGCAGATTCCTTTCATGAAAAGGTCTTTTCCGTCCTTACCTTCATGAAGTACCTGAACTCTGGCTTGATCAAACGTTAGATTTTCTCTAAGGTATAATGATGACATCAGATCTTCTCCAAATTAATCAACAATTACTTAGAAGCAACTGGTGATTTCTTGTTATCAGCCTTGTCAGCAGTTTCCGCCTTAGGTGCCGCTTTCATTGCCGCTTTTTCTTTACCTGGCGTGTTTGCAACATCACCGATGATTTTTTCTGCAGTCGGAGCCGCTCTGCCTTTTTCTTCAGCAGAACCCTGTGCTATATTTTTAGCACCGTGTCCCATCTTTGTTCCTGCATCATTTACTGGTGATTTTTTGCCATCTGCTTTGTCAGTGTTATCAGCAGATTTTGGAATTTTGTATTCTTTTACAGTTTCCTTGTCCGCTTCTTTTGATTCAAAAGGAGTTTTTTCAGCCTCTACTGGAGCGTCTATTGACTCTTCTTCAGTTTCTTCTGACTCTTCACCGTTATCGCCTGACATCATTTTTTCAAATTCTGCTTTTAATTCGTCTAAAGCATCTTCTAAGTCTGCAACTCTTTCTTCAGTGTCACCTTCTGCTTCAGCGTCATCACCTGGCATTTCTTCATCACCTGGCATTTCTTCTTCGGCTTCCGGAGCAGATACATCTTTGATTAACTCGTCAGTTGCATCTCCGCCTACTTCTTCGATTGATTCTTCTTCAGTTTCTTCAGATTCGTCAGCAAGTTCAACTTCTTCGCCTTCTTCTACTGCTTCTTCTTTAGATTCTTCAGTTGCTTCTTCTACTGCTTCTTCTTTAGACTCTTCTTTAGACTCTTCTTTGTTTTCTTCTACTGTTTCTTCTTCAGTAGTTTCTGCTAATCCTTCGTAGATATCTCTAGATTTTTCTACAACGATTTCATGAAATAACGCTTCCGCTTTTTCATTTTCTTCGTTGATCAGCAATTCTAATAATTGTTCAAATTTATTTGACATTACACGTGCTCCTTTAAATGTATACGTTCGTTTAACTTATAAGTGTTGTATTTACATAAAAGAACCTAAAACGGCTATAGAATAGGCTCAAAAAGGCCCATATTTATCTCAAAATAAGACTTTTTCGTGATTTTTACAATTTTATCTGCAGATCATACATTTTCAGGAAGTCCAACACATCAATTGTACTGAAATTGGGATTGAATTCTAAGTCGTTTGGTCGAAACCAGTTTGCCGGCACCACACGTTTGAACTTGATGTCTGGATAATCTATGAAAATTTTTTTAGTTTGATTCATCCAGTTGCCATAAAATGTTGCTTCGTCCTTGCTTTGTTTGTAATTACGGGTGTCTTTGAAAACATTGTTGAACTTAAAACTGGTTTTTCTTTGATCCCTCGAGTGACCTTGATAGTCAAATCCCAATATGTATATTTGTTTGTGTCCATGATCGCAGGCTAATTTCAATGCTGTGGGGCCGGATGACCATCCTAGGCTGGGTTTGAACCATTGTACATGATTAATTGCTGTTGGAACCTTGTCATACTGATGATTGTAGTTGCTCCAAACCGAATTGTTTTTGGGATAATCAGTTTCGCAAATCTCTAAAATCATTTTGGGATCTACAGCAACGAGATAATCTGGAGTTTCGGTCCTATAAACGGCATTACAGGCATAAACCTTTCCGTGTTTTTGTAAATCAGCAATTTTTATACCTTTACGGGATTCGCCGTTGCCTAATACAAATGCTGTTGTATTGCTCATATGTTACACACTTTATATATTATTACAAAGATATATTATCGTCGGCAGGTGGTTGACCATACATTTTTTGAACGAAAACTGCTTCTTCCTTCTGTTCTGCATCGTGTTGTTCAGAAGCAAGTCGCATTTTGTTAATTTGTCCTAGAGTTAATCTAGTCTTTCGTGTATCGTCGGTGTCCAAAATAGAAATATCGTCTTCGGCATTATAATTTTTTTGTTGCTCGAAGCCATTTTCTGTATGTTGAAAAAATTCATTCAATTTCATAACGATATTTATTTTAAACCTGTGTTCCTCCACCCGGAGTTTGTCCTGGTGGTGTTGGTGCTCCCGGTGTGGTTGTTTGTTGTCCTGGTTGTTCAGTGCCTGGTTCTGCTGTTGGTTCTTCTAGATTATCTAGATCCGCACTAACGTCGGCTTGTGAAATTCCTGCTGTTCTCATCTGTGTTGTCTTGGATTGTTTTTTCTGTGCCACATTATTTTCTTCTGCCCACAATGTTGCATTTTGCGCCATTTCTTCTTCGGTTAATCCTAGATATCTTTTGAGAGCAAATCTTTTTGACATATAAGGTAATTCTGCTACCTGAGTAAATGTTCCTACCCTGCTTTGATCCATCTCGGTTTGTCTGTATTGAGCAAAGTTTTGTGGTGGATTGAATTTGATTTCAAATGTGCTACCGTCTAATGTATAACCTTTGTTGTTGATCCAAATTTTAAACTCTTCATCCAACACCGGTGAGATTAAATTTTGTAATCTTTCACAGTATTTGTTGAATCTCAATTCTTGAATGTATGCTGTGCCCACTCTGCCGTCATTGTACTGTTGTGCACCGTCATCCGCTCCGGTTGGCAAATATGAACTTGGTATTCTTAATCCTCTATACAATTTATTTGTAAAGAATCTCAAATCGTCGATCTCGCCCAGGTTAGTACCGCCCGGTAATGTGTCTACTTTAGATCCTCGACCTTCCGCTGTTTGAGGGAAGAAGTAATCTTCGTTGATACTCATTGGGTTGTAAGTGGCATCTATAAAGTTAGCACCACCCGATGTTGATGGAATTCTTCTTTGATTGATTTCATTTTTAACTCTTTCAACAAACTGCATGGCCAAGTGTGTTGGCATATTGCCCACATCGATGTAGAACACTCTTCGTTCTGGTGCTCTTTGCACTCTGTAAATGATAATTGCATCTTCTAATAACTCTTTCTGTTTGTAAACTTTGAATACCTGTTCTAGAACTGATTGTCCGAATGGGAATAGATTATCCATTCCATCACTTAATGTCAAGTGTACCACGTGTTCGGCATTGATGGCATATTGATTCATTGTTCTGTAGAATCTTCCTCCCGAAGCACCGCCTGTGCCCGATGCCATATTACCCGCGGCTTGTCCGGCAGTTGTAAAGTTTTGGTTGAATGCTCCTTGGTTGGTACCACCATACAATTGATTTGGTGTGATCTGTGTGGCAGATAATTTTTGTAAGTTTGGATTGATATCTCTAATGATATATTGTTCTGGCAGTTTGCCTTCTGACTCGTTGACAATGATCCTGTCCACTTTTGCTGGATCAATATATAACAATTTATTGGTTTCTGGATCTCTGATAAAGAAACAATCTCCGTATTTTAAAACGTTCCTAAATAATTTGAAAATTCTTTTTGTGAATTGATTTGTTTTGACCCATTGTTGTAGTGCTTTTTTTAAAAGTTTAATTTCAGACTGTGTTATTTCATCTTTGAAAACTAAATCAAACGGTGTTTCGTTTTCGGTGTTGTCCTGTGTACAAAATTCTGCCAATATGTCTAGTGCCGCATTGATCTCAGAGTCGGTATCCATCTGATCGTATTGAAAGTATCTTTGAATTCTGTTAGGGTGTCCAGTGTAAACATCGGGCAGATAAGATGAATAATTTCTTTTTGCGAATTGTGGACTTCTATCACCTGCTATTGGTGAAAGGTTTGCGTCTTTAAAATATTTTTTCCAAGCCATATCAATATTATACTAGAGAACTGCCCAATTGATCAAGTTTTTTATTCGACCTCTCTGTATTTTTTTCTGTGTTTGCATTAATGCTTACTAGTCTACTTATTTGTTTTTCCACGTTTTTTTGTACTTCTAGAGTTGCCTGTGCAGTGGTATTAAACTTCATCAATTCGGCTCTCATTATATTATTACCATCGGTCTCTGTGGCATATTGTTTTGCTTCCTGTGGATTTAACACAGTTTCTCCCTTGTGTACAGTTAATTTTGTTGTTTTTGGTTCGAATCTATAACCAGTTTCTCCCAATGTTCCAGTTAATCTTCCTTCACCGGTTTTGTTACCAGAAGCCGCGACAGCACCCAATCCAGCACCTGCCAATCCTCCCAACAATCCACCAATTGCCGCACCCGCCGGACCAAACAGCATACCAATTTGTGCTCCAGTTACAGCACCACCCAGTGCCGCTGTTCCTATGCCCAATGCCTTGCCTCCAGGAGTTTCGGCTGATCCTGCCAATCCAGCACCACCTATTGCCGTGGCCGCTCCCAACCCGGCAATACCTGCACGTCCGGCCACTCTGCCTACAGTGCCCATGCCAATTCCCATAGGACCTGCCATTCTAATACCAGCGGCAACTCCCAATGAAGTTGTTACAATTTGAGAGGCTTTGTCCATGAGCCATGAGCCAAATTGATGTGACACATATAAAAGTGCTTTGGTTCCGTTACTCAACTCACTTATGCCTGTGGCGAGCGATTTCATTCCCATATTCAATCCTGTTCCGGCCGGTCCTAATACATCGCCGATTGTGGCAAAGAAACCGGTTTCGATTGATTGGAATGATGATGATAATCTTTTCGAAGCATCTTGAAATTGTGATAATGATTTTGTTGTGGCATCGGCTTGAGCTCTCTGTTCATCGGTCACTGCTGATAAATCAAAAACCTTTGTTGCCAATGCGTTAATGCCTGGAAATAAATTATCAATGAATGAAACTTGTCCTGTTTCAGCAACACCTCTAAACATTTCTTGAGATTGTTTCGCTGACGATTGCATCAATGTCATTGCAGTTCCCATATCAATGCTACCGGAAATCAATTGTTTTACTATGCTGTCAATACCCGGCATAGACATTGCTAAATCTCTTGCCGCATCTGTTACAGGTACACCGGCGTTCGCGATCAAATCTTCTAATCCTGTTTTAAATGAAGGACTAATTTCTGAAATTCCGGCGGCGAATACTTGTAATCTTTGTCGAGTGTCTTCTGTTTGTCTTCCCAGGAAGGCGTTAAACCTTGCATTTGACAACTGTGCTTCTAGTTGTCTCGCCATGGCCGAACGTTGTTGTCCAGTTAACTTGGCCAATTTGTCCATTTCCAAAGTTAAATTTGTTGCCGCTCTAACATTTTCTTCTGTGGCATTTTGATCAAAAATTCCTAATCTTCGTTGTAGAGTTATTGAGGTTAATAAATTTTCATTTAACTCGTCCACAGTGAGACCCAACGGCATCAATTGTTCCACTGACGTCTGTCTGAATGCTTCGCTTAATCTAGCAAATCCTCTGGCTCCCAGAGTTGTGCTTCCGTAGAGTGATGCTAAATTTTCTGAATTTGATTTGATCAAATTAACAAAGTCGCTGATCGGTAATCCAGCCGATGCGGCAGTTTCTCTTAACTCGATTAAACTTTTGTTAAAAGTTGCTCCAGTATTTGCAAGAGTTCTGTAATTGTCAATGTTTGATTCGAGTCGAGCACCGATGTCTGCGATAAATCCGCCAATCGGTCCTAATCCTTTAAAACTTTCTGTAAAGTCTGAAATTTTACCGGATCCGGTTGAAGCGGCATCACCGAGTTTTCCTAAAACACCTCTGGTAGTTTTTGCTCGATCGGCAAATCGTTGTGCTTGTATTGTACTTGCACCTGTGGATTTTGCCAATTGAAAGAATCTCTCGTCAAGGTCTTGTGATGCCTTGATGGTTTTTTCTTGTGCATCTGTTAATTCATTTAAGATCTTTATTGAATCCGATTCTGCTTTTGCAGAAAGTTTTGCCGATTTAATTAGATTGGTATACTCTTGGTTTAATCTTCTTAGTTCTGTGCTCGAGGACGCTTTGGCCAGTGCTTTAGCCAATGCTGTAACAGATGATGCAGTGACATTGGTATTTTTACCAGATTTGTCCTGTTTTACCTTGTTAATAAGGTCTTGTATCTCGTTTAAAATGTCATCAGCCATGCTTTAAAAACCGCCATAATGTGCCCAGATAAATATAGACACACTTGTTGTTATAGTGTATATTTATAGAATAAAAAATGACAGAAAATTCGAACCCATTACAAAAGTACTACAGGCAACCGGCTATCAGTATCAAGTTGCCCAGTGGTGAAAAATACTACAAAAGCGATGTGGTTGCTAAAACCACAACAGGAGAACACCCTGTATTGCCAATGACAGCCATGGACGAATTGGCATTTAGAACACCTGATGCCATGATGAACGGACAAGCAACGGTTGATGTTATCAAAAGTTGTATACCAACAATACTCGATCCATGGAGACTTGTAAATTACGACATTGACACAGTTTTGGTCGGAATCAGGATTGCAAGTTTTGGGGAAACAATGGAAGTCACGAGTGTTGCTCCGGTAACAAATGACTCCATCAAGCACGAGATCAGATTACCGGATGTGTTGGACAGGATTCAGCAACAAAAGATCGACGACACTTTCACAACATCGGATGGACTTGTGATTGAAATCAAACCCTTGACATACAAGGAAATGACCGATGCACAATTAAAAACATTCGAACAACAAAGATTATACACGCAGATCAATGCCAGTGAATTGCCTGCAGAAGAAAAAACAAAAAGGTTCACAGAAAGTTTTAAAAAATTAAATGAACTAAATTCAACACTATTAATCAATAACATAAACTCTATAAAGTTACCAGATGGCCAATCGGTGTCAGATCCCATACAAATAAAAAGTTTTGTAGAAAATGCAGGTGCGAAAAAAATCAAGGAAATTGAAAATGCACTGATTGAGATGAGATCACAAGGTGCGGTGAAACCTTTCACAGTGAAATCCGATGAAGAGCAAATCAAAAAAGGTGCACCTATATCTTACGAAGTACCATTGACATTTGATAACTCAAATTTTTTCGTATAAAGTTACTGTCACTCGAGGAATCTGATATTATAAAATATCTCAAAGATTTGGAAAATGAAGGTAAAACTGTAAAACAGGAATTGTTCAAGATCTGTTGGTTCATGCGAGGTGGAGTAACTTACCAAGAAGCACTGCACATGAGCAACGAAGAGCGAGGAATAATCAGTGATATCATCAAAGATAATTTGGAAACTACCAAAAAAACCGGACAACCGTTCTTTTAAAATTGAAAAAAATATAGTATAATATAATGGATGCAAGGGAACAGTATAATTAAACATATGTCGGAACGCGAACTAGTTCGAGAACTTAAAGAGACAATAAAAGATCTAAGTAAAGACCGCGATATCGCAGAGTCTTCTCTCAAACAAAAAGAATCACGAATCAAGCAGGTGTTGATTAAACTGGAACACGCAACCAGCGACGTGCAAAGTCTAGGACACAAAATTGGTGAACAGAACAAGGAGATATCCAATCTCCAAATCAAACTGGAAACCAAAGAACGTTTACTAAACGAAGCACTGGAAAAAATAAGAGAGCTCAAAAATGAATCAACTGAGGACGACACCCAAGATCAACCCGACGTCGAACAAGAACAACAAGATCAGGAACAACAAGAACAAGAGTGATCCACGCAAAGACGTGCTACGTTGGATCAAGGAGTTCGTGGAGGTGCCACACCCGGTGTTCGCAGATCTGCCTCCTTGTCCGTATGCCAGACAGGCCCGCCTCAAAGGCAAGGTCAAGTTTGTTGAATTGCTGTCAGACCAATCCGATTCACACATACACGATCTGATCGACAAGTTTGACACAGATAAAAAAGATGTGCTGATAATCATAGCCGACCCCGAACGTTGGACCGTAAGACAAACCAAACAACTGGGAGTCAAGTTGAACAGCATTTATAAAAAACGAGATTTGGTCATAATGGAAGATCATCCCGACATTGTTGAAAAAGTAAAAAATATCAAACTCAACAACGGAAAATATATCTTACTGTTGGTTCAGAGCAGGACCAAGTTAAAAAAGTTTGAGGACAAGTTGCGTCAGACCGAGTACTACAAAAATTGGTCTAAGAGTCATCTCGAATCAGTGACGGGAGCATGGCGACATCCTTTAAAGTCTCGATCCTAGAATCTCTCTTGCATAGACTCCTGTATAGTTTTTTGTCCTTGCTCCATTCGGTGCCCGTCCACCATTCGAATCCACGATAGTTCGATTTATACACGGAACTGGCTTCGTACCCGGATCCCATGTAAAAATAAGAAACATTGTGTTCACTGGCCCAGAGTATTTCCATGTCCAGGGTGATCAATGATATGGGCACAGTGTTGGCGTGTATCACGGATTCCAACCCAGCGAGATCCAACAGATCGTCGCCCAATTGGGCAATGTAGTTGTCCTCTTGATATCGATATCTTTTCTGTTTGGTGAATCCCACGATGTTGTCCGCTGTACCGATGTAGAACAGCATGAATTGATCCCGTTTGTTATAGTGTAGGAAAGGATCGTAATCCTGCGTAAATTTTTTTCTGGTCATGTATTGTTTATAGATGTGTGGCAGACCCAACAGTTTCACCATCTCGCTGGCATCGATTATTTTGATCTCTATGGGTTGTCCTTGCCATTCGTGCTTTTTGTACCTAGGTTTGTATTCATCCAGGTTTATGCGTGTGCTACGTGATTGATAAAAAACTTCCTGTTTTTTGATCGGGTGATCCAATGCCAGCCAACCCTCGCACAGTGCTTCAACTTCTTCGGTGTCATCCACGATTGCCATGGGACGACACAGCACTAGGTCAGTGTGTTCTTGTTTTCCCAGGGTGTGATCGAACAATAGTTGCATATTGTTACTTAACTTCATTACAAAGATGGCTTACAGCCATCTGAAACTTCGCTTACGCTCGTTTCTTTTTTTTAATTTACGCTTTACGCAGTAGTTACATTTGCGGAACGACGCATTTATGCGTCCCCTGTGGTAGATGAGCAGTCACAATTCGGCTATTTCTAGCCGAACCGACTTGAACCCTGTGGTGAGTTCGCAGTCACTATACATCGCTACCGTGGTTGGGCGGTTGTGCTGTACCCATTTGCTCATTCATTACAACGCGAGCCTACCAAACCCTTGCATAATAGTTTTTGGTAAACCTGGGGTTTAACTTTTTCTAAGAGCCCCATCATTTTTTGCCGTTTGCATCAAAGGATTCACCTGTCGCTTGTTAGCCGCATTTCCTTGCTCACTGGTTGCGATGCTATGTTTGCCTAAATATTTTTTTGATTTTGCCTGTCGGATAGATACTGTTGCCTATCACTACTATATAACAATCAAATAAAATTCGGTGAACAGTATTGAGTTTAAATACCATCATGCAGTGGATGTTTGAAGGAAAACCGGTCGATGAATTACCAAACGATTGTGTTGGATTTGTGTACGAGATAACAAATACAACCAATGGTAAGAAATATATTGGCAAAAAATTAGCAAAATTTAAAAGATCTAGACCTCCGTTAAAAGGCAGAAAAAATAAAAGAAGATTCAAGGTAGATTCCGATTGGAGAGATTATTACGGTTCCAGTGATGCATTGCTGGAAGACATACAAAAAATAGGAAACGATAAATTCACCAGGGAGATATTATTTTATTGCAAGAACAAAGGTGAACTATCTTACGTGGAAGCCAGAGAACAGTTTGCTCGAAAGGTGTTGGAGTCTGATGATTATTATAACGGACACATCAGAGTGAGAGTACACGGAAGCATGATAAGAAAAAAATAGAAATGGAACTGATATTTTTATTTGCCGGAATATTTTTTGGATTGATAATTGGCATAATACCGGCCGCGGGAGCCACCACAGGATTGATAGCACTGTTTGGTGTGATGCCTTATTTTGTATCCGATCCCTACCTGGGCGTGATATTCTGTGTGGCAGTTGTGGCATCCTCGACAACGGGTGATTCTTTCAGCGGTGTGCTGTTGGGCATACCCGGTGCCAATTCAGCGGCCGCAACCATGGTGGATGGATTCCCCATGGCAAGAAACGGCGAAGCATCACGAGCCCTGAGTGCCGCAATCACATCCAGCACCCTAAACGGATTGATATTTGGTTCTCTCACATTTTTATTTTTGCCTTACTATACCAACATTGTGATGTACATGGGAATACCGGAATTATGGGCGTTGGTGGTTTTGGCTTTTGTCACGGTGGGTTTTTTATCAACCAAGCATTACATCAGAAGCATACTAGCCATAATATTAGGTGTCGTGATAGGCCTAGTGGGAGTGGATGCCAACAATGTGCCACGTTTCACAATGGGCTGGAGATACCTTGAGGATGGAGTACAGATATTGCCGTTCGTGGCAGGACTTTTTGCCATACCAGAATTATGGGAAGGTTGGCGTAAAAGAAAACAGACAGTAGATGCCGCGGCATTGAAAGGCAGTTGGTCAGGAATTTTACAAGGGATAAAAGACACTTTACATTGCTGGAAAGATAGCATACGCGGAGGAGCCATAGGTTCGTTCATAGGACTACTGCCCGGACTGGGTGGAGCAATGGCAGATTGGTTGAGTTATGGTGCCACGGTTGCTTCAAACCCAAACGAAAAATTTGGAAATGGAAATGTGAGAGGAGTGATAGGAGCCGAGGGAGCCAACAATGCACAGAAGGCCTCGTCCTTTATTCCCACTGTGTTGTTTGGCATACCGGGAGCACCTTTTGCCGCCATCCTGATGGGATTATTTCTGTACATAGGAATAGATCTGGGATCACCAGACACGTTCTATGATACTCAACTATTTGATAGTATGACATTTGGCTTCCTGGCAGGAACGATCATCACTGCTTTTATCTGTTATGGATTGGCTTATTTCGCAGGATATATAACAAAATTACCATACATCTATTATTTTCCTTTCATAATAGCAATCATTATTTGGGCAACCATGCAGTACACCGGCGGTTGGGAAGATCTTGCCACTTTGGTAATTTTTTCTGCCTTGGGCTTAGGTTGTAAATATATGAAAATAAGCAGACCGGCGTTGTTGATCGGTTATCTTTTAAGTGATAGAATTTACAACTTGTCATACCAATTGATATCGTTACATTCGGTCGATGAAATTTTTCAAAGACCGGTCTTTATTTTTATAATACTCTGTGTTATAATGATAACATGGGTCGGAATAACAAGAAAAAACAGGATAGATTATGCTTAAAAAAAGAATGATAAAAAGTGCCATACTAGTTGGCATACTTGTGGTGGGAGTGATGTTTGGAAAAATTGCAAAAGCAGATTACAATTTAATCGTGCCACAGAACCCGTCGGGTGGAACTTCTGTGTGGGCACAGATAGTTGTGGCCGAATGGGAGAAACACTTGGGTGAGAAGATCAATCTCATCTACAAACCAGGTGCCAGAGACCAACTGGGTCCAAACGAATTTCAAAACACATTAAGATTTGATGATAAAACAATATTGGTATCTCATGGAGGTAACGGTATATCATATCTAATGGAACCGGTCGATTACAATTATTTTGATTGGGAATCGATTGGACAAATGAACTTGAACATTATTGTGGGTGCTCGTGATAATGCAGACCTATCAAATGGTCCTATCAAATTTCCTTCGGGTTCGGGAATGACACCGGAAATAATGGCCATTGTGATGTTATTGGCAGGACCAAACGGTGACGTAATACAAACGTGGAATGAAAAAATTGTATGGGTAAAAGGCATGAGCGGATCTGAGAGGAGACTTGCGTTTCGTAGAGGAGATCTAAACGCAACGAGAGAAAATCCAGCCGCATATAAAAAACACGTGACACCTGTGATAGAGTCTGGAGATGCTATCACTTGGTTCCATCATGGGTTATTAAATGTTGATACCGGCAAACACGACAAAGATCCTAATTTTTCTGAACCAACATTCGAAGAGTTGTTTCAGTCAATGCACGGTGTTGAACCAAGCGGTGACTTTTATGATGCATACAAACTTGTGAAAAGTTGGAGAGATGCCTTACAAAAAGCATTTTGGGTAAACAGAGGTAATCCAAATAAAGATAAATTGGTTGATGCACTGAATAGGATGATCAACGATCCAGAATCTATAAAGGCAATCGAAAAGAATGTTGGAAAATACAAATGGAGAACAGGCACAGACGGTGATGCCGCTGTGAAAACACTGAAATCATTTATAACACCAACAGCATTGAAAACATTGACCGATTTTGGAAAAAATCAGTTGGGATATAACACAGTCTATAAGGAACAACTAACCAAATAACAATGTACATATTGTTCACAGGGGCGCCGGGATCAAAGTGGAGCAGTGTGGTCAAGAACATCTACTGGAGTGATGACATAGATCACACAGACTATTCTGATCAGAGAACCTACTGGCACGATGCCGACACCCCCGGACACAGACAACTCATGCACACAGGAGCATACTGGGATCCAGGCATGGAGTTTGAAAATTCAAAAGAAAATTGGGACAAGCCATTCTCAGGCACAGGCAAGAGGATCATAAAATCGCACACGTTCGCACACCAACTTAATGAATTGAAGGTGTTGGGATATCCTATAGTGATTGTTCGAAGGAACAACCTAGAGTGTTATGACTGGTGGAAATTGTGTGGAGAATTCACGATCACATATCCCAACTATCAATACTTTGAGAACTTAGACCGGATGTGGACGCACATACAGGATCAAAACACAGATATTGCACAGTTCATACAGCAAAACCTAGACAGGATAACCTGTCCCGTGGACAACTTCGACCTGTGCCGGGTGCTGGGAATAAAAGAACCAGGCCCTAGGGACAGCATACATACACATAACTACGCGAACAAGGATATCAAGGTATATGTCTACAAGTAATTGGGAAGATGCGAAAACAAGAAGTAACTACCACTTCAACAAATGGCACCGGGATACCGACTGCGTACAACATCTAGGTAAATTCACTGGCGGTTGGCAAACAGAAATACAATCGGTGATCGATGATGCCAAACCATTGAATTGGGCCAATCGTAGGGAAGGCACAGGTAGACCAGATGGTGATGTACAAGCAGAAGAAAATGATTTAATAAAAGCAGGTGCAGATCCCAAAATGACCATATACAGAGGTTTAAAAGATTTTTCAAAATGCCCCACGCTACAAAGAATGACCGATTTCTTTTGTTTGGAACCGGTAAAATCTAAGTTACACATACAATTTACTGGTGAGGTATTGAATATGCACATAGACAAATTATATGATTTAGATGCTGATCCAAATAATGTTATACGTGTAATGGTGATGTTGCAGGATTGGGAACCCGGTCAGTTCCTGATGTATGGTAACCAGCAGTTTGACAGATGGAGATCCGGTGATATACACACGTTCGATTGGCAAAACTTACCACACGCCACAGCAAACGCCAGCAACAAGCCAAGACCCATGTTGGTCATCACGGGTGTAAAAAGTGACAAAACAAATAATCTTTTACAGAAGGAAATTAAAAAAAGGATATGAACGAAATGGAAACAAGTTATTTTCGTGATAATTGGAAACCCAATTATTCAAAATTTAAATATTCAGGATGGGCGTTATTGGATAAAATTAATAAAACTGATCAGATATTAGATATAGGTTGTGGTTATAATTTATTCAAAGAAAAATTAGGTGATAGATTATATGGTATAGATCCTGCCAACGACAATGCAGATGAGGTTATAAGTTGGGAAGATTATGAGCCACATAAAAAGTTTAACGTATATTTTGCTCTCGGAAGTTTAAATTTTGGAACAGAACAAGAAGTGGAATTTCAAATAGCCAAGTTATCAAGAATAACCAATACCGGTGATAGAATATACTGGAGACAGAATCCAGGCACGGGAGATCACCCATGGAAAGGGGTTGAATCTGTGAGATTTTATCCGTGGTCGATTGATAAAAATGTAGAATGGTGCGACAAGTATAACTTTACACTGAAAGAAATTTTGGAAGACAGTGGTAATAGATTATACGCCGAGTGGATCAAAAAATAATCAAAAATACAGAAATAAAAAAAAGCCCATGTACTTTTAAAATACATGGGCTCTTTGTTGTTATAACAAAAAAGAAGAAGTAATATTATTCAGCGGCAGGAGCCGATGCGGCTTTTTCTGCGTTCTTAGTTTCTTGAATTTCTTTTCTTCTTGCTTTAATTAATTTGCCAAGTTCAGCAAGTGCTTTTCTGGCTCTTGTTGCTGATGCCTTAACACCTTTTTCCGTGAATTTTGAATTCTCTTCGGAATAAGTTTGAATTGCTGTCATTATTGACTCGTGTGTTGCTGACATTTGTTCTCCTTTGTATTGTGTTAATTAATTAACTATATTCGTATTGTACGACGCTATTTGTGGTTTAGTCAACCTAAATAATAACTTCAACATCGTTGGCATAATTGGTAAAACCGTTTTCTTTTACCACTTTTAACACAGAGTTTACTCTGCTCACCAACTCGTCCTTGTGTGATATCAAGAATATATTTTTTTGTTGTTTACGAGCCATGTCCTTCAAAACTGCCATGGCAGATTCCACACCCGATGTGTCCATTCCTGCATCAATAAGTTCGTCAATGAACAGTAAGTTGATCTGTTGATAAAGACTTTCCCACACATCTCTGAATGCCCAACTCAACGAAAGTATCAATCTGTTACGTTCACCTCGACTCAAATTATCAAAATCCAGTTCTCTGCCCAGTTCTTCAATTTGCACAGTTAAATCTGATTGGAAGGTCACTGTGTGAGGTAATTTAACTTGTGACAAGTACCATGCCAGACGTTGATTTAAATATGTTAAGTTTTGTTCGATAATTCGTGTTCGAATGAACGAATCTTTTGCAGTAAGTAGTTTGTATAAAAAATCTTGATGTTTTAATAAATCTTCTAGTTCGTTGACTTTGGTATAATCAACTTTTTGTAATGCGGATTTAGTCAGTTCTTCGATTTGTTCTTGATATGGATTTTCTTTGTTTTCTGTTTGTTCTAGTTGTCTTTTCAAGTCTGCCAGTGATCCTTTATGATTATAGGCGTCATCGATGGTATCATAATAAGTGTCAGGTAAAATACCAATATCTCCAATTGCTGAAATGTTTTTATTAATTGCATCTAAATCACTAGTTAATTTTGTTTCGTCTTTTTGTAACTCGTCAAGATCATTTTCCAGTTTTGATAACAACTGTTGATGTTTTTCATCATGCAAAGTTTGTTCACAAGTAGGACACTTGGCTTCTTTGGCATATTCAATATCTTTTTGTTTCAACCCAATTTGTCTGACTGTTTTAGTCAAACTGTCTTCGTGGTATGCTTTCTCTTTTTCCAAACTTTTTAGTGCTTTTGAATTTTCTTCGTGTTTTTGTATTTGTTTGTGTAAATCTAGTTCTTTTTCAATATCTACCTTTTCTAGATCGCTAATGGCAAATTTAAATTTTTTAATATCGTCTTTTTGTTGAGTTTCCCACGCAGAGTTTCTTAATTTTAAATTTTTAATTGATTCGTTAATTTTTTCATTCGAACTGACAATCGAATCTAATTTAAATTTTTCTGTTGTTGCGTCATCTTTAGTTGCCTTCATTTGTGCTTTAAGCAAGTCTGCTTTCTCTGAAAGTATTGTTATACCCAAAAGTTGTTCAATAATTTCTCTTTGTTCTGCTTGTTTTGTTGCCAAGAAGGGTTGTGAATATGTGTTTAATGCCATGATATTTTTAAACATAGCATGAGTCATGCCGATCAATTTGTTTATTTCATGTTGCGTTTCTCTGTTTTCACCTTGTGCTTCGTTTGATTCTTGTTCTATGTCGTTGGCGTAGAACCTAAGCACTTGAGGTTTTCTTCCCCTCTCAATTTTATATTTGATACCATTCTTTTCAAATTCAACACCGACCACCATGTCTTTGTTGTTGGTCTTATTAACTAGATTATCTTTTCTTATGTTTGTCAGTGCTTCACCAAAAAATGCGTAACTTATGGCATTGATTATAGTTGTTTTACCTGTTCCGTTTCTTGCACCAGCATCGTCGCCCCCAAGATCCATGTTTTCACCAATCACTAAAACAAGATTTTTACCTTGGAAGTTAATGGCCTGTGCTTGATTACCAACAGAAAGAAAATTCTTTACAGTTAATGTTTTAATAGTCAGCATCTATTTTTTTTCCTGTTCTTTCCTCCAACGCCAATAACCAGCAATCCATTCCTTTTGCGTGGGTTTACGATACAAGAAATCGTTGATTAAATTAATTTCTTCAGGTTCGGATTTTAAAATCTGCATAAGTTTTTTCTTTGTTATTTTTTTAGTTGTTGACATCTAAATTATTGTATATGGCCATCAGTATTTGTTTATCGTACGTTTTTGAATCTACACTTTCCAGTTGTTTGATCACGATTTGATCAACAGAATCAAACTTTTCAATGTGTACTGTTGGTTGATCAACAGTGTCTAGTTGTTCCGGTATTAATTGTAATTCTCTCAATTTATATTTCTCTAAAAATGTTTCTCTAATGAAATTTGCTTCTTCGTAAGAAATTTTTATATCCAAACCAACACGCACATACATTTTTTCCTTCAATAATGCATCTGCGTTCTCTAATAGTTGTGAAATTTTATAATGACGATAAACAGGCATATTTGGCCAGTTTATGTATTGTGGTTTTCCGCCGTGTTCCAATATCATCATTCCTCTTTCGTCATCGCCGGCATCTGCGTAGTTGTGAGGAAAAGCATTACCGATATAATGTATATTGTTTCTAACCTGTCTTTTATGAAAATGACCTGAAAAAACAAATTGCTGATGAACAAAGTGTTCTGCTTTAATTCCTCCAACATCGGGCATATCGACCATGGCATTCATTTTAAAATAAGGAATTTCAAAATGACCAAATATATATTTTTGTTTCATATTTGGAATTTTTAGATACTCTTCCGGTTCTAACCATGGAATGATTGCTACATCATCGTTTTCGATCCAACTGTTTACTAGATGTACGTTGGGAATATTTCTTGCGAACTCCATGGAGTTGATTTCTCTTTTTTCTCTATAGAATAAATCGTGGTTGCCCATGATCACATACACTTTTTCAAATGCCTTACCCAATCGCTCGATGTTAGAAACAGTATAATTCATGGTACTGACATTGGTAGAACTTCTATGATGATGCCAATCACCTAAAAAGATACAAGTTTCACAGTTGTTTTCTTTTGCTGTTTCTATAAACCAATAGATGAATTCTTCACAGTCGTCGTTGTGTATTCTGGAATTTCCTTTAAGGCCAAAGTGTATGTCCGTAAAACAGGCCACTTTTTTAAATGTTGTCATGTGTTACTTTCTTACTTTTTCAAAATCTTTCGCAGTCAGTGTACCCGACTTTTTCATTTTCTTGTTTAGTTCAGCAATTGCTTTTTTAGTATACACTGTTACCGGAGAAGGTTCAACTGTTCTTTCTATCTTATCTCCGTTGCTGGTAATGTAATAACTTTTCTTTATTTTCTTTTTCTTTAAAGCATTTTCTCTGTCTTCTCTCTCGGATTTTGCAATTTCTTCGTTTTTTGATTGTCTAGTATAACTAGGCATCAAGTTATTCAGTTCCATTATGTCATCTCGAATATTTTGATTTTTTTTCTCGATGTTTAATATACGAGTGAATGAGTTTGTTATGGCCGCGGTGTAATAAGCAAAAGGATTGTCTGATTTGACCTCGTCGAATTGTAATCCTATCTGTGATAGTTGCATCAATGCCTGTGACTGCATCTCATCATTGTAAGTGTAACCTCTCCAGTTGCTTCTTGTACCATATCTTTCACACAGTTTCATGTACATCAAAGCCAACTTGTTGGTCATTTTTCCATGATCTATTGAAAACTGTCCGTTAACCATTCCGCCAGTCCAGTGACTTTTTCCAACACATTTTGGTTTGCCTTTTTCGTCGATCCTGTAGTGTTGAAAAGGTGGAAAATTAATTTTCGTATGATTGTCTGCCTCGGTCTTCGGTCTCTTTTTTCTTTGCAAGTCTTCGGGTATGTGTTCAAAGGTCATCACACGAAAAACAATATCTGTCTTGGAAATTTTTCTAGGAGAAACTTCAAAGTCGCTCATCTTAATTCTCTTGTTTCCACCAGACTTGGCCTGTTCCCAGGCTTCCTGTGTCAGTCTTTTTGCTTTGGCCTTACGGGCCTTTGCGATGTTGGCACCGTTGATTTTTTTGATGTCAGACACGATTATATCGTAGTTGCTATCATCGGGGGACACATACGAACAGTAACTATTTTTGCTCTTGTGTATCTCACTCAACAGATCTTTGTTGTTCAGGTAGTTTACTCTTTTAACCACTAAATTCTCCTAACTAATTAATTAACGTAAATTGATGCAAAATCTTGCCGTATGTGAATAATATGCGCCTATTAAAATGCCTATAAATATTGTTTAGTATACAAGAAATTTAAAGGAAGAGCAACCAAATAAAATGGCTGGAATTATAGAAACAGGTAAAAAAATAGGCACCACTATTTTCAATAAAACTCTGGGTAGACTGACCGGTGCAGGATTACGTGCAGGAGCAGAAGCCAACAACAAACTTAGATCTAATGCTTCGTGGTCGGTAAGGGACAAAGCGGCAGATCAGCGTATTAAGGTAATTTTACCTCCCGGCAGTATCGTATATGAAAAATTTTTCGGAGTACAGCAACAAAATGCAATACAGGTAGATCCGGGCGACCCGGCCGGAGCCTTTAATGCATCGACAAATAATATTTTGGCACCCTTGGCAAATGAAGGGGGAGTTATTTTTCCTTTAACACCGTCGGTGATTATCAGCCATACAGCAAATTACAATCCAATGACAGCCACTCATAGCAATTATCCTTTTTACGCATATCAAAACAGTGAGTTACCAAGTTTTACCTTGGTTGGCGAATTTCCTGTACAGAATCAAACAGATGCTCAGTATTGGATAGCCATGCTACATTTCTTCAGATCAGCGACAAAAATGTTTTTTGGAGACAGTGTTGATGACACAGGAAAAACAGACGGAATGAGAGGAAATCCTCCACCGATATTACAATTGAATGGATATGGAAATTATGTCTTCAACAAAATACCTGTTGTAGTCACAAACTTTACTGTCGATCTAAGAAACGATGTTGATTATATTTGTACCGAACAACAAACGGATAGAAGAGGACTGTTGCCAACATCATCAACGGTAGTAGATCCAAGTTCTAATAAATCGTGGGCACCTACGCTGTCACAGGTAACACTACAATTACAACCTGTTTATTCTAGAGAGTCTGTGAAGAAATTTAATATGAAAGACTTTGTGAACGGTAACCTAAACGGAAACAATGGTTCAGGAATAGGATATATTTAATATGGCAAAATATAGTACAACATCACCTTATTTCGCAACACCTGAAAATAATATAAGTTTAGATTTTCTTGTTGCGAGAGCAATCACAGCCGAACAAGACGATATAGAATATACAATTGATAGAATATATGCATATCGTCCAGACTTGTTGGCATATGACTTATACGGTACTCCTCGACTATGGTGGGTGTTTGCTCAAAGAAATCCAGATTACATCGAAGACCCAATTTATGATTTTGCTCCAGGAGTTACGATTCGATTGCCGAAGTTAAGCAATCTTAAAACTGACCTAGGGTTATAACATGGCTAAGATAACCAAAGGAAAACCTATCACTATAAGGGCGTCTAGGAATTACAATGCCAGAGGGAACGATGGAGAATATTTAGACGTGGAAAGTTTTTTAAAAAATTCCGCAATGGACGGGGTAACACAAAAAATTACATCACTAAACTACAACAAACAATCAGGGCAAGGCACAGAATACGAATTGCCTTCTCCTAACACGTTAAACAAATTTGCAACATACAATTACCTTTTCACTTTGTCTGCTTTATCTTCAAGTGATTTAGAAAATCCCGAAGATATTTTAACAAATTCTCCACATGATGTTATTGCTAGATCGGGTGGAATAGGGGACAAAGAATCTTTCACAGCATTTAAAACGAGCACACCCGATTCGATTAGAAACATAGATGGAAAAATTACAACAAGAAAATTTAGCGAAAGTGAAACAGAAGGGTTACTAGATGGACTCAGACAGTCGGATAATGTATTAAGAAGGGGACACGATATATTTTTTGAAAGGGTGATCATAGACAGCACAAATAGACCAAACGAGCAAAGAAAATTAATGAACTACAATAAAATTGAAATAGAGTTAGTTGAACCCCACGGCATAACACTTTTTGAAAAATTAAAAGCGGCTTCTTGGAATAACGGGTTTCAGGATCATATAGATGCTCCGTACCTGTTGACATTAGAATTCAAAGGCACAGATGAGTTAGGTAGAGAAATATCTATACCTGATAGCAAAAGAGTAATGCCAATAAAGATCACAAATGCACCCATGACTTTTAATAATGGAGTCACTAGTTACAATTTAACGGCTGTGCCGTGGACAGAGTTCGCCATGACCGATAGGTTTTTATATACTAGAAGCACATACACAATAGTGGACAAAATTAAAAACTTTTTTTCGGCCGCACATCCGACGTTACAGTCAGCACTGGATCACCTTGCAAATCAATTGACAGTGGCACAAGATGACGAAATAGAAAAACAACTTAGAGCAACAAGAGATGCATATGTTATTAAAATCGATCCACGCGTGGCCAATCCGGAAGATGGTACACCTTTAAAGAATCAAGGAAGTTCTAATTATAATATAAATCAAACAGGCGGATTCAAAGCAACAGTAAGGCCTGGCATGAGTATAGCAAAAATTATTACCGATTTAGTAAAACAGGCCGACTACTATAAAAACATAACAGATCTTGTTTTGAGAAAATGGAAAACCACAACAAATGTTGATACAGGAGATACCGCAGATACAGATTTCATGGTTCCTTGGTTCAAGGTCATCACAAATGTGAGAACATTAAACAATCAATTAGATTCAATAACCAAGATGCATCCAAAAATTATAGAGTTCCACGTGGTGCCTTTCAAAGTTCATGTTATGAATTTTGTTATACCTGGAATGAGTTTGCCATTGGCAAAATTTGCGAGAGTAAAAAAAGTTTACGACTATGTATTCACAGGCAACAACACAGAAGTTTTAGATTTATCGATAGATTACAAATACGGATATTTTCAAGCAAGACTATCAAATAATTTGCCGGGTGTGGCACAAGATAAAATGAATCTCAGCATAGGTGATAAATTTGCAAGACTGGTAGCTCAGTCTAACACACCGTATCCGGATGGCCTTTTACCCTTGAGAAGTTATCCGTCAATACAATCTTCAGCGAAAGGTTATCAGCGTGACCTCGATGGTTCTCCGGTATTGGACGAATACTTTGAATATCTAACAAATCCCAGAGGAGATATGGTAAACGTAAATTTAAAGATAATGGGAGATCCAGCATGGTGCGGACAAGATCATTTTTTACCAGTCAAAAGATCCGGTCTTGATTCTTACGAAATGGTAGGTAGTCTAGGCAATTATGCATGGGACGAAAAAAGACAATGTTTTAATTTTGATCAGGCAGAGGCATTAATGAATCTCAATTTTAGATTTCCAACAGATATCAATGAAATAAAAGGAGTAATGGATTTTTCCAATTTAGAAAATATACAGTTCACCGGATTATATAAAGTGCCTCGTGTTGTCAGTACTTTTGAAAAAGGCCAGTTTACTCAAGAGCTCACTTGCGTTCGTTTAAATAATCAAGGAATGGAGATCAAAGTGCCAACAAAAGCAGAATTAACGGAAGATAAAAAAACCAATAAAAATACAATTGATTACGCCCCGATAGACTTACCAAAAGACGGTGGCAACTACGGAGAGGGAGCCGCATAAAATTATGGCATTCAATCAAGGTGATACTTCTACTCCTAATTTACACATCAACAGTACATCTTATACACAGATAAATCCGGGACCTTACATAGGTATAATAAAATCAAACGATGATCCTTCTCGAATGGGAACTTTAAAAGTGGCTATCCCTTCATTGTCGAACACAAACAACCCTTCAACGGATCAATTATACATTGTAAAATATCTACCTCATTTCTATGGTATAAAAAGTACAAACGGTGTTGATGCTACCGATATAACAAAATATGATTCTTCTCAACATTCTTATGGAATGTGGATGAATCCACCAGACATCGACACAAGGGTAATGGTCATATTTGTTGAAGGAAATGTTTCTGAAGGATATTGGATAGGATGTGTTCCGGAACCTTATATGAACAATATGATTCCGGGTATTGCCGCGGACAAAACTTATGATGAAGTACAAGCAAATGAGTTATCAGGAACTCCTAGCCAAACAGGAGGATTTAATCGTATACGAGATTACGGAACAGATGTGCTTCCTACAGGAGAAGCCAACAGGGGAGACTTTGCATCTGCATCGGCGTTGGGTATAGATAAATTAAAAAAACCAATGCATCCTTTTGCAGATATTTTAAGGAAACAAGGACTGACACAGGATACTGTCAGGGGAACAACCACATCAACTGTCAGAAGAGAATCACCCAGCAGTGTGTTTGGTATCAGCACTCCGGGTAGAGTCAATCAGCGATCTAAAGGTAAAAAAACTCCAGTAGGTCCTTCGGACAAAAAAGAAATTAAGCAATTAGCAAGAGGACCCGGACACACTTTTGTCTTAGATGACGGAGATGTAGATGGAAACAATCAATTAGTACGATTAAGATCGGCATCAGGTCATCAATTATTAATGAACGACACGGCAGGCGTGGTATACCTGGCCAATGCCGACGGAAGTGTATGGATGGAATTTTCTAAATCTGGTATGGTCGACATTTATGCTCAATTAGGATATAACATAAGGTCAGGCGGAAACATAAATTTTCACGCAGAGGGCGATATCAATATGTATGCCAACAACAACATCAAGATAAAAGCCAACGAAAAAACAGGTAGGTTATCGCTGGACGCTGATGTGTTAAGGGGAATAGGTAGAAGTGCAGTGCAACTGGATTCAGACGAGGGTATTTTAACCTTGAGAGCCAAACATAGTTTATTGACACAATCAGTACAAGGAAATCAAATACATCAAGCCGCAGGAAGGGTGGATCTAGTGGGAGATCAAATACATTTTAACAGTATTGGAAAAACTGATCTAGTCCCAGGATTAACCAGAACAAGTTTTGCACAACCCACAGGCACAGGAACACAAACAGTAGGACATCAAGATGTCACTCCTAGATTTATAGGAGAGATGCACAAGATTGACAGAGAACTTACAGGACTGACTGGAATGAGAGTTCCAACTCACGAGCCATATTGGGGACATCTAGACAGGACCCCGATCTTTAGTTCTGTTGGCGGAGCATCAACAGCCACAGGAACAGTGGGAGCATTAGAAAACGCCAATAGAAATTCTAATTTATTTTCGATAAGATTTGCACAAGCGGAAGCAGATCTAAATGCCGAAATAGAAAAAAATATAACAACACCGATCAATTCAATAGCAAATATTTTTAAAGCAGATTATTCTAAAAAAATTGGATTGCCGGATTCCATAACTGGAGTTTTCAATGATTACAAATCTTTGGGAAAGGGTGAGATGGAATTGTTTAACAGATTAGTAGAATCAACAGGAGTCACAAACACAGGCAATATAAGACAGGTGCTCGCAACTTCTTCCGGTATAATATATGCCAAAGGAACCGAAGCCGCGGTTTCTGTGATTGACAAAGCAACAAAAGGTGCATTGGGTAAAGCACAAACAGTGATAAAATCAGCAGGTTCTGTATTGAACACAGTCAACAGTGCAATAGATTCGGTCAACCAAGTGGATACAGCAATCAAGTCGGTGAGTAAAATAACTGAAACTTACACAAATGTCATCGGTAGCCAAGTCACCCAAGTCACCCAGGTTTCTGATGTAATAAGTAATATTGGAAACAAAATTGCTTCCGTGGCGAGAAGCATAGGAGATAAATTTAAATTTAAATTTTAAATATGGCATACTCAAATAACCCATCAAACAAACAACAAAATCAAACTCTGTTCAAGGGTTTTAGTTCTAAAGCAGAGCAGAGCAATTATAAATTATATGATTTTGCTTTGATCAAACAAAATCTTATGAATAGATTGTCGATCAGAAAAGGCGAGCGTGTGGAAAATCCAGAATTTGGCACAATTATATACGATATGTTGTTTGAACCTCTAACAAATGCCACAAAAGAATTGATTGCCAACGATATATCCGAAAATTTAAACGCAGATCCTAGAGTGAGCACATCCGACATAGTTGTAAGCGAAAACGGGCAAGGAATAAGTGTACAAGCAACACTAACATACATACCATATAATATTACCGAGAAATTGTCTTTTAATTTTGATCAAAATTCAACATTTAATCTTTCTTAATATACGTACATAATTAAAACAATAAATACTCGTAATATAAATGTATGGCCACTACAGATAGACAAAACAGATTACTCGTTGCGGAAGATTGGACAAAGATCTATACGGCTTTTCAACAGGCAGATTTTAAATCGTATGATTTTGAGACATTGCGTAGAACAATGGTTTCTTATCTCAAAGAAAATTATCCAGATGATTTTAATGATTTTGTTGAATCATCGGAATATATCGCACTAATTGATTTAATTGCCTATATCGCACAGAGTTTAAGTTTTAGAGTTGACTTAAATGCTCGAGAAAACTTTCTTGAAACGGCCAGCAGAAGAAATTCAGTTTTAAGATTAGCGAGATTGATCAACTACAATGCCAAACGAAACAAATCTGCGATTGGATTATTAAAATATACATCAGTGTCAACGACACAAGATATCAGAGACAGTGCAGGAAACAGTTTGTCTAATGTCACAGTTGGATGGAACGATGCTACCAATCCTAATTTCAAAGAACAGTTCACCGCAATATTAAGTGCAGTCAATCAGTCTTCACAAAAGTTTGGCAAACCGTTGGAATCAGATAATGTGGGAGGAATCAAAACTGAAGTTTATGTAGTTAATTCATCAAATAATGACTTACCAATTTTTACGTTTAACAGAGCAGTGAGTGGAGTATCAAGAAATTTTGAGATTGTTCCAGCAACGATTTCAGGACAGGAAGCCATTTATGAATTTCCACCAACACCGGGAACAGGATTTAGATATGTTTATAGAAACGATGGTGCTGGCGACAACAGTCCCAACACTGGATTTTTTTGTTTATTCAAACAGGGCACATTGGCCAGCGAACAGTTTACAATTTCACAACCAACAACTAATTTTGTAAAAACGATTGCAACAAACAACATAAACAACGATGACGTGTGGTTATATAAATTAGATGATTTCAATCAATTGGAATCATTGTGGACACAGATACCTTCGTTGACAGGAAACAATGTAATCTACAACAGTTTATCAAAAGATATTAGAAATATCTACAATGTCATTACAAAAAATAATGATCAGATTGATTTGGTATTTGGTGACGGAAACTTTTCTAATATTCCATCGGGAGCATTTAGATGTTATTATAGAACATCGGACAATGCGAGATACAACATACAACCAAATGATATGGCAGACATATCTTTTTCAATTCCATATGTTGATCAGTTTGGTGCTAATCAGTTATTAACTGTGACGGCTTCGTTACAACAAAGCATTTACAATGCATCAGCAACAGAATCGAATGATTCTATCAAACAAAAAGCATCGCAAGTTTATTATTCTCAAAACAGAATGATAACAGCAGAAGATTACAATGTTGTACCTTTATCAGTATCACAGGAAATTATAAAAGTAAAATCAGTCAACAGATCTGCATCTGGTATATCTAGAACAAAGGAAGTGATTGATCCAACGGGTGCGTACTCCAATGTGTCAACTTTTGCTGATGACGGAATAATTTATAGAGAAGAGTCCATACCACAATTTACTTTTACATTTACCAACAGGAACGAAATTTTAGATGTGATCAATAGCAAAATTGAAAGCAAATTATCTGATGCATATTCTCGACAGTTTTATTATCAAAAATATGGAACACAAGAGTTATCAACATTATCGGCAAGTTGGGTATCAACAACAACCAGCACTAATACAAATACTGGATATTTTGTAGCAGGTGGTCCATTGACCGTGGGATCATTTTCAACCAGTAACTTGAAACACGCAAAACCGGGAGCATTGATAAAATTTGTTTCACCCGACACAAGAAAATTTTTAAATGGTGTATTGGTATCGTCGACGACCGATGTAGCAGAAGATAGGGCATGGGCAAAGATTTCGAATGTGGTGGGAGATGGTGCAAATTCCGGTCTAGGAAATTTAGAATCAGGAGTTGGACCTATAACGTTAAATGATATCATTCCTTCGAATGCAGTTTTATCAGCAGTGATTCCTCCTTTCACAACCCTGTTACCTACAGAGTTGAAAGAAGACATACAGAATAGAATTGAAACCTACGAAGAGTTTGGATTAAGGTTCGACGAACAAGACGGAGAATGGAAAGTAATTACTTCGTCAAATTTAGGTTCATCCAACACATTCTCTTTAAACAATGCGGGCACAAACACATTGACCAATTCAGATGATAGTTGGTGGTTTAAACTTACTAACGATGGTAACACTTATACCGTGCAGTATAGATCATTGGATTATATTTTTGAATCGGTATCGGAAAATAAATTTCATTATGATAAAACAGATAAAATCTACGATTATGTTTCAGGACAAACAGTAAAAGATACAGTAAAAATTCTTAAAAGTAATACTGTTCCAAGTTCCGGTACAGTGATAGGTTATCCAATCAATTGGCAAGTGGTTGACACAATCACCGAATCGGATGGTTATCAAGATAATAGAAAAGTTAAGGTTGGTTTTTTTGATCAAGACGACGATGGGGTAGTTGATAATCCGGAAATTTTTGATATTATTGTGGAACCATCACAAAATGTTGCTTCCAAGTATGTATTTTTTGAAAAATATATCAGTTATGATAATATTGAAAGATACAGACCTAAAGATGCAACCAGTTTTATTGTGACGGAAAACGAATCAAGCATAATATTACCTGGAAATTACGCAGACAAACAGTTATTTTATTTTTATTCCAATGACTCGATTAAACATTTCGATTCAGCAACGACATCTTTGGTAACGAACACAAATTATATTGCGAGAATTGGAAGAAGTTCTATAGAATTCCAATACAAACATTTTGTTGGACAGTCAACTAGAGTAGATCCTGCACAAACAAATATTATGGATATCTATTTGTTGGAGAGATCGTATGATCAATTATTTAGAACATGGTTAAGAGAAGGTGGAACACAACCAAAACCTTCAACATCAGACCAATTACGAATTTCTTATTCGAATTCACTTAATTCGTTGAAAGGATTATCTGATCAAATAATTTATCACCCGGTCAAATATAAAATTTTATTTGGATCACAAGCAGATGAGGCCTTCCAAGCAACATTTAAAGTGGTCAAGAATGCAAGTTCAAACATTACAAATGCCATAATCAAAACCAAAGTTATACAAGCAATCAATGAATTTTTTGCTTTAAATAATTTTGATTTTGGCGACACTTTTTATTTTACAGAATTAGCGGCTTACATACACAATCAACTCGCTCCAGATTTATTAACAGTTATCATAGTTCCAAATCAAGCAGGACAATCGTTTGGATCTTTATTTCAAATTAGCGGAGCGTCCGACGAAATTTTTATAAGCGGAGCAACAGTGGATGATGTGGTTATAATTGATGCCATAGGAGCAAATCAAATATCAGCATCTGGAACAGTTGTCACTAGCACTACCGGAACAACCACCAGCGGTAATTCAACATCGGCAGTAACCTCAGTTACTACTTCGACCTCAGGTACTGGCAGTTCGGGTAGTGGCACAGGGTACTAAAGATGGCAGATTCTCCAATTAATAGTGTAAAAAATTCTGAAGTTGTTGTTGACAAACAAGGCATCAGTTATAGAAGATCTATTGCTCATCTTCCAGCATTTTATAGAACAGACACAAACCATAGATTTTTATCTAGCACAGTTGATCAATTAATACAGCCAGGAAAACTTGAAAGGCTCGACGGTTTTATCGGAAGAGATTATTCATATACCAGAGAAGCAACGGACAGTTATATAGAAGCATCAAGCAACGATAGACAAAATTATCAACTTGAACCAACAGTAACATACACAGATAAAGATACATCATCTATCAATCCAGAGGATCAAGTAAAATTTACTGGAACATATGACGATTATATTAATCAAATAAAATATCTAGGTGGAAATACTTCAGATCATAGCAGACTAAACAGTGAGGATGTGTATGCATGGAATCCAGCAATTGACTATGATAAACTTATCAATTACAGAGAGTATTATTGGTTGCCCGAAGGACCAAATCCAATCACAATATCAACCACCGGACCAAATGCAGTTATAGATCTAATAGTATCTCGAAATGGAAAATCGGGTTTTGTATTTCAAAATCTTTCAGATACAGAACTAAATCCAACAATAACATTGTATAAGGGTAATACCTATAAGTTTCATGTGGATAATCCGGGTCATCCTTTTTACATAATGACCGAACCTTTCAAGGGAGGAATCTCAGTAGACGGTAGCACTTCTCTACTTTATAACAATGGAGTTGGAAATAACGGCATAGATGCCGGAACATTGACATTTACTATTCCTTCTAATGCACCAGATATCTTACATTATCAGTGTGGAAATCACAGTGCCATGCATGGCATTATAAAAATTCAGGCAGTAGAGGAAACAACTAAAATAGATCCGGAAAAAGAGATCATAGGTACAAAAAATTATACAACACATTCGAATGTAAAATTATCAAATGGAATGAAAATTAAGTTTGGTAGCAATGTGATTGACACTACTTTAAAACCGTATGCCAATAGAGAATTTTATGTTGAAGGAGTAGGACAGTCTATCACACTAACAGACACCACAGACTTATTGCCAACAGGTTCTTATTCTTCTGAAGTGACAGAGTTGTATGATGAAGTTGCATATGCAGATAGACCGTATGCGGTAAGTTTTTTTAGAGCAGAAACTCCAGATTATATAACAATCAAAAGAAGTTCCATTGACGGCAACTCGTGGTCCAGATACAACAGATGGTTCCATAAATCTGTCATAGAAGACACGGCCACTGCATTGGGTTATACAGCATCTCTAGATCAAGATAGCAGAGCAAAAAGACCAATCATAGAGTTCGACTCGGGATTGATTTTATATAACCATGGAACCAAAGCAAAAAAATCGGTTTCGTTGGTCGACACAGTGACAACTGACGTGTTTTCAGAGATAGTTAACAAATTAGGATATGTCATCGACGGTGTAGAGATACAGGAAGGAATGAGAATACTGATAGCCAATGATAAAGATCCCTTAATTAATAACAAGATTTACAAAGTTTCATTCGTGAAAGTACAAGGTCAAGACGTGACCAGTTTAAATTTAACCGAAGATTCAGACACAAATCCTATCGACGGTGAAGCAGTAACAGCCGAGTATGGCAGAAACCATCAAGGAAAAACATTTTTTTATAGCAGTTCAACGAAAAAATGGCAAACTGGACAAAACAAAACCAAATTAAATCAATCTCCTTTGTTTGACCTCTATGATAGTAATCATGTTTCTTTTTCGAACACAACAACATATCCCAATTCAACATTTTCTGGTGCAACATTATTTTCTTATAAAACAAGTGATTCTGCGGTGTTGGATTCTGTGCTGGGATTAAAAGTAAAATACAAAACAATTAACAATGTCGGAGACATACTTTTCACATCAGATATAGCGACTAATAGTTTTGATTACAATATAAACAACACAATTTACACTAAATCTTTTAAGACAGGACACACACACGTACAGAACGAATATAACAAACATCGTAGTCAAACCAATTGGAAGAAATTAAAAGCAAAAAGTAAACAGCGTGTGGTGAGAACTTTTGTAGTGACACCGGAAGAAAAAGTTTTCTTTCCTATAGATTTTTACAAGAATAGTAATTCGTTAGTCGACCTTGAAGTCACAGTCTCAGTGAATAACAATGTTAAAAAAATAACATCTGATTTCACTTTGGTAAATGGTACAACAAACAAATATATTAAATTCAACAATGCTTTGAATGTGAACGATATCGTGTTGGTTCATGCGTCGAGCTCAGCAAAAAAAATTGATGGAAAAGGTTTATATGAGATTCCCGAAAATATTTCGATAAATCCACTCAACGAGCAGATATCTGATTTTACATACGGACAGATATTATATCATTTAAATGATATAAATGAAAAAAATAATGAGATCATTGGACAAACTCCGGGATCGAGCAATCTTAGAGATCTTCCAGGTTTTAGAGCGTTGGGAGGATCGATTATCCAACACCAATCGCCTTTGCCGCAGGCTGTCTTTTCTCTCATAGACGAAAACTCAAACGCTATCAGAGCCATAGAATATTGTTCTCGAGAATATCAAAGTTTCAAAGAAAATTTTCTTACATTCAATGTTGGAACAACATATAATCAAAATGCCGCAGATAGAGTAGATGAAATTTTAAAAGGGATGGCCGGCGAAAAAAACAATTCGTTTCCTTTCTTTTATGAGGACATGGTGGGTTATGGAGCAAATGTTTCAACAAGAACTTATACAGTCAACGATCCCACAATTGTGGATTACGCCATTGATTCTCTTTTTGATATTTCAAAAACTAGTAATAGGGCAGTGTATCTGTATAAAAATGATACACAATTATTAGTGGGAACAGACTACACTTTCAGCACAACCGACGATAGTGTTAAAATTTTAACAACACTTTCAACAGGTGATGTTATCAAAATAAAAGATTACACTGATACAACAGGAAGTTTTATACCTCCAACACCGACAAAACTTGGAATGTATCCAAAATACAAACCAGAGATCATACAAGATAACACATATATTGAAACAAAAAATGTGATAGTGGGACATGATGGTTCAAAAACTATTGCTTATAATGATTACAGAGATGATATTTTGCTAGAACTAGAAAAAAGAATATACAATAATTGCAAAATAAATCACAATAATAATTTACTTAAAGAAACAGATGTAAGGCCTTCGGCCTTTATGTCAACTAGTGAATATACCACAAAAGAAATTAATGATATCATGAGCAGAGATTTTTTTGCTTGGGCAGGTAAAAATTCAGTTGATTATCAAAAAAATAATTTTTACGACAATTCAAATCAATTTACATGGAATTACAGTCAGTCGAAAGATACAATCAATGAACAATTTCTTCCAGGACACTGGAGAGGTATTTTCAAACTATTTTATGACACAGATAGACCACATATTGCTCCATGGGAAATGTTGGGTTACAGTGAAAAACCTACGTGGTGGGAAGAAACATATGGACCAGCACCATATACATCAGGAAATACATTGCTGTGGACCGACCTAGCAAACGGGTTTGACAATTCGAACAGTTCCGCGAATGCTCGATTTATTAGATCTAACTTGTTAAATTATCTACCGGTCGATGATACTGGAGCATTAAAATCTCCAGTCGCTATAGGATTAGTTTCTGGGTATACCTACAACGGAACAACTTCCAAATGGAAATTTGGTGACCAGGGCCCTGGAGAAACAGCATGGAGAAGAAGTTCTCAGTATCCTTTCTCTATTATAAAAATGTTGGCATTGACAAAACCTGCTAAATTTTTTGGAAATTATTTAGACAACAGTAGATTAATCACCACAGTGGAAGGTAATTTATATAATTCCGAAACAGAAACAATCCAAACTCTTAAAAATGTAAAATATCATTTAGAAACAATTACAGATACGATAACTGGAACCACGACAAGATATAGCACGGCTGGTTATCAACCTCTTGTCGTAAACTATTTGATTAGTCAAAATTTAGACCCTGCAAAGTTCTTTTATGATAAAATGAAAAACTTAAATGTTCAGTTAGGATACAAACTAGGAGGATTCACTGACAAAGATAATTTAAAAATATTGACAGACAGTATAAGTCCAGGATCAACTGCGGGGTCTCAGTTTATACCTGAGGAAAACTATAAACTCTTGTTTAGATCCAGTAATCCGGTAGAGTCCTATGATTATTCAGGCGTTCTTGTGGAACTCAATAGTGCAACAGGCATTGACGGAAGCACACTCGAAGGGGGGTATAAAGTTATAGGTTACAATACTGCCAAACCGTACTTCGATGTTTTTCTTCCGGTAAAAAATGGCAAAAAATATTTATTATCGTCTGAAAATGAACAAGTGGTTGCCTATCAGATATTCGATAATAAGAAAACTATCATACCTTACGGAACAGTGTTCAAAAACAAACAAGAAGTTGTTGATTTTTTATTAGGATATGGAAAATATTTAGAGTCTCGAGGATTTATTTTTGATAAGTTTTCAAATGAATTAAAAGAGATATCCAATTGGGAATTATCGGCAAAAGAATTTTTATATTGGACCACGCAAGGATGGGCACCCGGTTCTGCCATCACATTAAGTCCGGGAGCAGACGGTTTCAGCCTCGAAACCAACAACAGCGTAATCAACAAATTAAACGACACCACTGGAGAATACAGTGTATTGAATTCTGCTGGTAAGAAAATACCAAAATCATTTATCAGTACAAAACGTATAGGTAACACATTTGAAATGTCAACAAAAGGAACGTTAGATGGAATATACAATGTGTCTATGAATGCTGTTCAGAAAGAACACATACTGTTGTTTGATAACATTACAGTATTTTCTGATATAATTTTTCAACTACAAACAGGTTTCCGACAACAGCGTTTAAAATTAATTGGTTGGAAAACAGCCAATTGGAATGGAGATTATTACGCACCAGGGTTTGTTTTTGATGAGGCCTATGTAAGTATGTGGACAGCAAATACCGATTATCAAATCGGAGACACTGTCGAGTACAATGCAGGCTTCTATGTTGCCAAGAGCAATCATAATGCAGGTAATGAATTCACAGCAGAGTATTGGATCAAAAAAGATGAAAAACCTGCTCCACAATTAATTCCCAACTTTGATTATAAAATTTCTCAATTTAACGACTTCTATAATTTGGAAACAAACAATTTTGATGAGTCACAACAGGGATTGGCACAACACTTAATAGGATATCAATCAAGAACGTATCTAGACAATCTATTCACAAACGATATCTCACAATATAAATTTTATCAAGGGTTCATCAAAGAAAAAGGTACACAAAACGCAATCAATAAATTAACAAAGGCGAAGTTTTATGATGAAAATATTGATCTAAATGTGTATCCGGAATGGATGATCAAGTCTGGAGAATTTGGTAATCTTAATGCGACACAAAGTTTGCAGATCTCAATGCCACAAAATACATTTAAAAATAACATACAAAGTATAGAGTTCACAAATAACAGTTTAGAAAACCTGAACTGGACTAAATCTGCCAGAGTAAATAGAAATGAGTTTTATTCTACTCCTATAGAGTACGAGGTAGCAAACACATTTGATTATTTCGATTACAATCAAGAAGGTTACGACAGAAAAACAGTACAAAAATTTCCAGTTGCAGGATTTCCTAGATTGTCCGATGTGCAACATACTGCTTTTAGCATAAACGATCTTTTTAATCTGGATATAACACAAATCAACAACAATGATTTGGTTTGGATAGCGAAAAAACAAAACAACGATTGGGACGTACAACGAATTACTTTCGCAAATCTAAAAATAGTGGCAGTCAGAGCAGTCAATGATAATACAGAATTAGAAATAACGTTTGATAAAACTCATACATTTAGCGTGAATGACATACTGGCCATCAAAAACAGTTCACGTGACACAATGAATGGTATCTATGCTGTGTCCACAATTCCAGCAAATAATAAACTAACTTTTGCATTCGATACTCCTGAACAATTTATATCTACAGATATATTGGCAGACGAATCAACGTTGTCAATTTTTGGACTTGTTTATAAATTTATCAGTGTCAGAATATCAAGCATGGACAATGTTAACTCGTTGATCTCTTATGATGAATACAGAGACGATGATGTGACAAACGAACGATCAGGCGACATTGTATTCGTAGACAACGAAAATTCAAAATGGAAAATATATGAAAAAACTGATCCTTACAATTCGAATGTTTTATCATCACCGACAGTGTCAGCAAATCAGGAGTTCGGCCACAGAATAGTTTCACGTGAAGATGGAAGATATATTGCCGTGTCTGCTCCTCAATCCGGACAAGGTACTGTGAATTTCTTTGTGAGAAGAGAATCAAATTCTACGTCGACGTTTAATTTAACAAGTAGTTTTACAACGACACGAGGTGCAGATAATACCACAAGGCTGGGTGATAGTTTAACTATGAGTTCTGATGAGAACTTTGTTGTCGCAGGTGCACCACAAGCCAATATTAGACACATAAGTGACAGTAGCATTTATAATGATGCTGGATTAATATCAATTTATAATTGGAACACAACAACAAAAGTATACGAAGAACAATTAACGATAACACCGGAGCAAGAAGGTAGCACCAGCATTGCCAATTGGAATTTTGGTTGGGCAACAGCATTGGCAGAACCGATAGAAAATTCTACGTTATCAACAACTCCTAAATATCTTTTTGTAACTGTTCCAGGGCATGACCTTGACACAGGATCAGTATTTTTATATAAATGGCAAAACACAGATGACAGCACCTCATGGACATTAACAACAACATTAACCAGTACAGATGCCGATGCAGGCCAAAGATTTGGACACAGTATTGCGGTAAACGACAATGCCGACATAATTGCTATAGGATCTAAAAATCCAGAAACTGCAGGTAAAGTTGAAATATTCAAAAGAACTTCAGAAAATACATTTATTCATAGACAAACATTGACAGGAGTCAGTGCTGACGGTAGCAGTAATGATACTCAATTTGGAGATTCGTTGGAGATGAGCAGTGACGGGACTACTTTGATTGTGTCGGCTCCTGGCATAGACGATGGTGTTGTGGCAAACACAGGCGCAGTTTATTATTATAAATGGAACGATCAGTCGTCATCAGAAACTTATACTTTAAAACAAACCATTAAATTGCCTAACACAGGTATAAACAATGTGAGTTTTGGATCAACTGTTAAAATCAATAAAACAGGTGACCGATTATTGATTGGTGCTGAAAGTTTTAGTACACCCACTGAAATGAAATTTGATTTTGGTGCAACTACATTTGATTTACAGGACACGGCCATCGTTGAAAAGAATAGATCATCCGGAGCAACATTTACGGCAACAAAATATGATTCGGAATTTGTTATTGATGATAAATTAACGACCACAACATTGAGCAGTGATGATCGTTTTGGCAGTGGATTGGTCATAAACGACAATGTAATTTTGGTTGGATCTTCTCATGATGATGCATTATCGACAGATGGTTCAACGGTACAAGTTGATAGAGGTACAGTAACAGTTTACGATTATAAAACCAAGGGATCTTACGCTTGGAAAGTTTTAGAAACAGAAAGCACACTCATAGATAATAGAAAAATACAATCGTCTTTTATTTTTGATAGTTCCACAAACAAAATAATTGATTATTTGAATTACTATGATCCGGTAAAAGGCAGAATTCTAGGTGTCGCCGACAGAGAAATAAATTTCAAATCTGAATGGGATCCAGCAACATATAATATTGAATCAACAGAACAATTGATTAGTGTTGATAGGAAACAAGCATGGGGAGAAGAACACATAGGCGAAGTATGGTGGGATTTATCTAAAGTAAGATGGATATGGTACGAGCAAGGTAGCCAGGAATATAAATCTAAAAACTGGGGAAGAATGTTTCCGAACAGCAGTATTGATATTTACGAATGGGTAGAGTCAACATTGTTACCATCGGAATGGTCTGTAAGAGCAGACACACCAGCAGGCTTGGCATTGGGCATATCAGGACAGCCTTTAGATAACAATGACCAGCGTGTGACTTTGAAACAAAAATACAATCCTCAGTCAGAAACTTTTGTGAACTATTATTATTATTGGGTAAGGAATTCGGTATTTTTACCAGAGTTAAACAAACAGGTCACGGAAAGAAAAAATTCAACAGCATATATTTCGAGAGTCATAGCAGATCCTTTATCATCTGGAATAAAATATTTTGGAATAACTTCTTCCAACTCGTTGGTTACTTTGAACGTAAAAAACAGTCTGGTACTTAATAACACAGTCTTGAACATCAATTATAAAAATAATTTAAATGATGGAGACAATCACACGGTATGGAAACTATTTAAAGAGGGAGATAAATTAGATAGACCAACAGAGGAAATTGAAAGAAAATGGTGGGATAGTTTAACAGGATCTGATATCTATGGAAACCAAATTCCTGATCTATCGTTACCTTTGAGTCAGAGATACGGAAATTCTATAAGACCTAGACAAAGTTGGTATGTCAACAGATTAAATGCTGTGCAGGAAATAATACAATATACAAATTCAATATTAACACAATATCAAATTGCCAACAGTATCAATTATAAAAATCTAGATTCGCAAGATCCGGAACCTACTAGTACTTCGGGAGAATGGGATACGGCAGTCGATACATATGCAGATTTAACTTACATCAATACCAATGACATCAGCGGAGTATTGAATGTGTTGGTAAGAAGCGATGAAGTCAACAGTAAAAATCTTTGGGCGGTTTATCAATGGTCGGGAACTGAGTGGAACAGAAACAAAGTTCAAACTTATAAAACAAGCAACTATTACAGTTATGTAGATTGGTATGCTTCTGGTTATTCGGTTGATAGCATTATTGATCAAACTGTCACGTATCAATATCAATTAGACACTCTATCGGTAGATGTGGGAAAAATTATTAAAGTCACTCTAGCAGATACCGGAGGATGGAAACTTTTTGTAAAAACAAATACAGGATGGGATAATATCGCCACCCAAAACGGAACAATACAATTTTCTAGAGCTCTGTATGACTACACAGTTGAAGCATCGGGATTTGCTGGTTTGGACACATATGATGGAAACTTCTTTGACGATGAACCAACAATAGAATTAAGAAAAATATTACAGGCATTGAGAGATGATATTTTCATAGGTGATTTACTAGTTGAGTACAATAACATATTTTTTATAGGTTTAAGAAAAGTTTTAGAAGAACAAATATATGTTGATTGGTTGGCAAAAACATCATTTATAAATGTAACTAACTTTTTAAGACCGTTAGATCAAAGAAAAACTTACAAAATTGGAACAGAGAATTATGTGGAATCATACATCAATGAAGTCAAACCTTTCCACACAAAAATTCGAGAATATAAATTGGGTTACACAAAGTTAGACACACAACAAGGAACAAATACCGACTTTGATTTACCAGCAATTTATGATGGTTCTGTCATAAGAAACTTATCATTGACAAATGAAGCAGATCTGACATTGTTAAATTCTTATCCATACAACGAATGGAAAAACAATTATAAAAAATATGTCAGTTCTATAAGAGTTATCAATGGCGGTTCGGGTTATATAACTGCCCCAACAATCACATTGGTGGGCGGCGCGACAACAACTACAGGACCTTTCCAAGTGAACGGATTGAGCCTGTCAGGACCAACATCAGGAACATCGGGATATTTCTATCCGGCCTATACCGCGGTGGCAGATGCCAATCTAGCAGACTCACAATCGGGTGGTACAGGATTAAGTGATGAATTTACATTCCAGGAATACCCAGGTATAAAATTTTACATTCCTCAAACTGGTCGATCGGTTTCACAGGCATCAGCGAGTTCTTTATACAACACATATGCGACAGCGGACACACTACAAGCGACTGCTAGGGCAGTCATATCCGGAGGAAAAGTGATAAGGATCGATGTTTTAACACCGGGATCAAATTACACAGCAACACCAACAGTGGTGATCACCGGCGGCGGCACGAACAACAACACTCCGTCATCATCAGCAAAAGCATATGCAGTATTAAAAAATGATGCAGTGAGAGATATAGAAACAACAATTAAATTTGACAGGGTACAAAGAACAGGAAATGTTTTGATTTGGACCAAGGATACAAGTTATTCTGTTGGTGATCTATTAAGGTATGAGAATGATTTTTACAAAGTTGAAACAGCCTTTACAAGTTCTATAAAATTTAGCGAAGGATTAAACAACTTAATAAAACTCAGAGGAGATGAATCATACATCACAGCGGCAGAAAGAACATTAGGTCTATACGCACCACAATCAGGAATGCCAGGAAACGAGTTATCTCAGGTCATGACTGGAGTGGATTATGGTGGAGTGATGGTCACAGGTTTAGCATTTGACAAATCACAAGGATGGGACGTTGACGACTGGTATAATCAAACCTGGGACACTTACGGATTGGCACAGAGTGTTAGATTCTACGGTGATGGCAGTACAATAGTATTCAATTTTGAACCTAAAGAAGTAGAATTTACACACACCGGTGATGGTAGTACTAAAGTATTTTCAACTAGTACAACAACTAATGCACCAAGAACTATCTATGATTTAAAAATCTTTATTAATAATGTTAGATTAGATCCTGTATCCATCGATGGTAGTACATTAAACTATACTGTTAATGGTACAACACCATACGTAGTATTCAAAGATGCACCGGCAAATGGTGCAAATATTGTTGTTATACAACAAGTTAATACTATTTCAAGTGCTCCTAAACCAACCGATGTCTACACGGTGTATTTCACTGACATCAGTGATTCCACAGTGGGAACTGGTTCTATTATTGCTCAAGCAAATAAAAAACGTGTGAGACAATTCAAGACAGTGATCAGAGGTGATGGTTCAACAACATCATTTACAATTAGAGGCGATGACGGCTTGCCAGCAAGTGCAGATACTTTGATCGAGTTGATTCCTTTTGATTCGGATGGAGTGTTAACTCCCACAGACGATGACACATTAGACAGCATAGTGTCAGGCGGAAATTTAAAATCGGTATTGGGCCAATCGCCTAGTGACATAATCCTAGAAGGCGATGCTTTCATAACTCCGGAAACCAGTTACGCACCAGAAGAAAATTTACCAGGTAGTATTTTTGATACAGTAGACATCAAAGTTTACACAGCACCAGAATCAGGTGTGCCTTTTGTGATGCAAAAAAATTACATCGCGAACGGAACAACAAACACATTCGATATAGGACAATATCCGGGTACACAAGATTCGGTTATAGTATCTATAAACGGTGTGGTAAAAAGACTTGGAACGGATTACACAGTTGACGTGGGAAACAAAACAATAACTTTAAATTCAACACCCAACAATGGTGAAACGATCAGTATCAGAAGTTTTGCTATTTCTGGAGTGAACTACATGGTGCTGGACACTTTCACTGGTGACGGATCAACATCTAGTTTTTCAACATCAACGAGAAATGATTTCGAATCCAAAGAAATACAATATAATACGTCACACACAGGTGACGGTAGCACAAAAGTTTTCGCAACAAGTCCAGACGTCAGTGCACCACAATATGCCAGTGATTTGACAATTTTCATAGATGGTGTGATATTAGATAGAGTCAACGGAGCCACAATAAATTACACAGTTGATGGAACAACATCGTTTGTTACACTAAAAGACGCACCGTCTGATGGTGCCAGCATCATCATACGACAATCAGTCAGTGCAACGACCAGCCAGTTATATGTTACGATAGACGGAACACCAACAACAAATTTCACTACAACTGTTAATAATAAATTGATAACAGTTGATTTACATAGTGGTGATGGATCAACAGCAAATCCACCTGCATCTGGAAAATTGGTACAGATAGCGTCATTCAACAAACCATCAACATCGGGTAGAGCATATTACGAATTACGAACACAGTCATTGACATATGACGGAAGCACAGTGAGACTTGGATTGACTTATCCACCAGGGGCAGTAGGACCTTATGACAGTTTAACAATGGTGGAGTTAGACGGAAAAATATTGAGAGGTCCGGATAACAGATATTACATAGGAGATGGGTCGACATCGAATTTTTCTTACAGAGGATTTTCTACAAGTGGATTGTCAGTAAGTTCTTCTGGTTATGAAACAGTTTCAACAGGATCAAAAGAAAATATCAGTACTTTACAAACAGTAGTGGATTCCATACCAACATCAACTTACGATGGTGCTTGGTATCTGACAGTGAATAAAAATATAGTTTCCGGTGATTACGAAACATCAGTGATGTCCGTCACACACAACGGCACAATCGCAGTAATATCAGATGCGTTCAGAGTCAACACTGGATCTAGCAGTCATACAACGTACAGCACTGGCATCAATGGATCGAATTTAGAAGTTTACGGAACAGGTAGTAGTGATTCGAACACTTCGTCATTCATTCGTATAGGATTAGGTACCAGCACATCATCATCGGCGTTGGGTACAGAATCCACGATCACTGGATCAACCACTGATAGTTCTACAATAACATTTGACAGTTGGAATAAAAGCACATACAGAGGAGCAAAATATTTCATATCAGTTAAAAATTCTAGTAAATCTGAATATTCTAATTTGGAAGTATTAGCAGTTCATAATGACGTTGATGCTTTTGTTAGTGAGTTTAATAACGTGAATACAGGTAGTAATGATCTTGTCAGCGTTGATGCAGACATTTCAGGAACAGATGTGAGATTGCGAGTTACAGGACACGAACCTGGTTTAGAGATTCGTGCTTATAGAATATTATTGAAACATGATGAAATATCAGATGGTACCAACAATCGTGGATCTGTTGTTATTGGATCTGCAGAACAAACTATTGATAGTTTCTTGATTACTAATTACTATGCTGGATTTTATGTGATTGTTAGTAAAAATACCGACACAGGAGAATCATCGATTCATCAAGTCAATTTGATACACAACGGAAGTAATAATGTTTATTTGAATGCTGATCCTTCAATAACAACAAGTGGCGGAACAAATCAGTTAAACTTTTCATCCAGCATTACTGGAAACACATTATCTTTGAAAGCATCATCAAATGCGGGTTCGAACACTTCTGTAAGTGTTTATAGATTTGGAGTATTAATATCTCCTTCAACGTCATCGATTAATGATTTAACAAAAATCAAAGTTTACGTAAATGGCAGACAAAAAGTATTATATTCGGATTATAGAATAAACACTGCCACACAGAGTGTAGAAATGTTATCAGTTCCGTTATCGACAGATAGTATAGCCATCACAACCTTGATAGGTAATCATTATTACAACGAAGGATCTGACATAATACTAGATCCTACACAAATCGCAACCGACGGGTTATCATTGACACAAAATAGTACTCTGACAGTCACGACATTTAACAATGCCTTGGGAGCAACTCAACAGAGAGAAGTTTTTGAAGGAGTATACTCCGGCGAGTTTTATTTAGAAAATACTCCCACAAAGAGTGATTATGTTTTTGTTTGGTTAAATGGCGAGACCTTGGTAGCAGGACATGATTATCTAGTGGAAGGAAATAGGATTAAGATTTATTCAAGAAACATACTACTCACAGACAGGATAGATGTGATGTACTTCAAGGCAGTTTCGGCGATCAATGCTGTTGGCTATAGAATTTTTAAAGATATGTTGAACAGAACGTTCTACAAAAGAATAAGTCAAACACACACGACAAAACTGTCGTTACCATTAGATATTGGTGATGAAACCATAACAGTTGAGGAAGGTAGCAGGTTGAATCCGGTCGATGGTAGTACATTGAAACCGGGAGTGGTGTTCATAGTCAAAGAAAGAATTGAATATTTTTACAAGAATGGAAATGTATTAGGAAATTTACGTAGAGGAACACTCGGAACAGGAATTAAGGCACATGCCTCCGGCGCAAAAGTGGTAGACGCAGGAGCCCAACAAACGGTGCCTTATGCTGATGCTATACACATCAAAACATACACAGGTGACGGTAGCACAGTTACATTTACCACAACATATGCACCATCTTCTGCCAGCGAATTAGACATATTCATTGGTGGTCAACGATTGTTAATCACTGGCGAAGATGGTAGCACAACTAATTACACTGTGGACGGATCAACAGCATCAGTGACTTTATCGTCAGCACCTGCATCTGGAACACAGGTAAAAATATTACAAAAACGTGGTCAAGTATGGTATGCACAGGGCGAAAACTCTGCTTCTGATGGAACGGGTTTACAAAATGCTACAACAATACAGGCTAAATTCATAGACGGAGAACCAACAAATGCACCTGAATAAATACAATAAGATGACTGATCAAGAAAATACTAAAAACATAAAAATAGAAGAAAAAAAGCCTCAAGACAAGAGTGGTATCAAAATGGAAGGGCATATTAAAATTTGGGATCCAACATCCGGCGAAGTGATTGTGGATAAAAGAAATGCAATCCATTATGAAAATATGAGTATATCTCTTGCAAAAAGTTTGGCCAACAAAAGCACAGGATTCATACACGAGATGGCATTTGGTAATGGAGGAACATCAGTGGACGAAACAGGAATAATCACGTATCTAACACCAAATACCACAGGAACAAATGCATCATTGTATAACAAAACTTATTATAAAGTAATCGATGATAATTCAACATCGAATAAAGACACAACGAGAAATAAAATTGAAACAAGACATACAGCAGGAAACAAGTACACAGACATAGTGGTGACTTGTACACTGGATTATGGAGAACCAACAGGTCAAGCCGCATTTGATAACACAACAAATTTTAATGGTGATTATGTGTTTGATGAGTTAGGATTAGTAAGTTGGGAAGGTACAGAAAATGGAACAACAAACAAATTATTGACTCATGTCATATTCCACCCTGTACAAAAATCTTTGAATAGGCTAATACAAATTGACTACACATTGAGAATTCAGTCATTAACAACATTTACGGAATAAGATAAATGGCTTACATAGTAAACAAAACAAATAGTTCTGCTTCACCAAATCAGTTTGTGGTGTCAGACGGAACAGTAAACAATCAGACAGATTTAAGGTTAGTAGGAAAAGGTTATTCCGGTTACGGAGAGGTCATTGCTGAAAATTTTTTACACTTGCTAGAAAATTTTTCAAACACAACAGCACCCACAAAACCAGTAAAAGGACAACTTTGGTTCGATGAAACCTCAGGTAAATTAAAAGTATATGCAGGAACATCTTTTCAACCTGCGGGCGGTGCCACATATCAAAACACAGAACCATCTCAGGCAACAGCAGGAGACCTTTGGGTAAAAGAATCAACACAACAATTATATTTTAACAACGGGGTCGAACACGTTTTAGTAGGCCCGGCTTCTACAACAGCATCGGGTTTGTTTTTCAATGATATAAAAAAAGCATCAGATGATTCGGATGTTCAATTGCAACAACTCAAAGACAATGCCACAACTATTGCAGTATTCAGCAAAGAGGACAACTACCAACCAAAAACTTCGATAGCAGGATTTCATACAATCTATAAAGGTATCACAATAAACAGACCAGGAACAGAATATGTGCCTGGCACATCTTTACCTAAATCGTCCACATATAAATTTTATGGCACGGCAACAAATGCTGATTCAGTGGGTAATTATCAAGCGTCTGATTTTGTTTTAAAACCTGCCGGGGTAACTTTGGATACAACAGGATTGACAGTTGGAGGTCAGAACAATTTCAAATTTACATCACAGGCAACATACGAAGGTGTTATCAGTAACATCGAAAACAACAAAGATATAATTTTTAAAATCACAGATGGTGGTATCATAAAACCAATATTGACTTTAAATGCGGCAGAAAATATAGTTGAAGTAGGAACAACGACATATCCTAGTTCCATTGATGTCAAAGGTACAATAACATCAACAGGTACAATAACAGGTAACGTCACAGGAAATTTAACAGGAACAGCATCAACGGCAAATGCGGTCACCGTCACGGCAAAGAACACAGAAAATACAACAGTATATCCGACCTTTGTTACAGGAACAGGATCGCAAAGTCTATATACAGATAGTGGTCTAAGTTATAATCCATCAACAAATATTCTCACAACAACAGCGGCGGCGGCGCAGTACGCTGACTTGGCAGAGATATACGAATCAGATGCCGAGTACGAGCCAGGAACTGTTGTAATATTTGGTGGAGACAAAGAAATTACTCAATGTAATGGAGGAAATGATACTAGAGTGGCAGGGGTAATCAGTGAAAATCCTGCTTATCTAATGAATTCAAATGCTACAGGCCAAGCAGTGGCATTGTTAGGAAAAGTCAAATGTAAAGTACAGGGATTCATTAGAAAAGGTGATATGTTAGGAACACACAACACATTACCTGGTGTGGCTAAAAAAATATCTTCGCCCAACCCTGGAACAATCATAGGAAAAGCATTAGAAGATTACGATTCCGCAGAAATAGGCGCAATTAATATTGTAGTAGGAAGGTGCTAAATATAAACAAATGGCATACATAGTTAACAAAACAGATGGTACAGTAGTAACTACAATCGTAGACAGCACGATTGATAACACAACATCACTAACACTATTTGGAAAAAGTTATTCGGGTTTTGGTGAATTATTAAACGAAAACCTTGTAAAATTATTAGAAAATTCAGCATCTACATCGGCTCCAACTGCTCCTCTAAAAGGAGAGTTATGGTTTGACACTGTCAGTAATTCATTAAAAGTTTACGACGGAACATCATTTAAACCATCAGGGGGTGCCAGAACCACGACAACACAACCATCGTCACCATCAGCAGGTGACCTATGGCACAATTCAACAACAGATCAAGTTTATGTCTACTCAGGCAGTGCTTGGGTGTTGGTAGGACCAGTTTATTCATCAGGTCAAGGACAATCAGGATTTAAAATTGAAACGATCAACGACAACGGTGGAGTTGCAAGAGTTATATCTTCTCTTTACAACGGAGCAATCAGAGTTGCAATATTATCAAATGTGACATTTACACCTCAGGTGGCCATAACAGGATTTGCCTCAATAACAGCAGGATTAACATTAAACAGTACACTGGGAGCATCATTTGCCGGATCAACAACATCAGCATCGGCAGTGGATATATCAGATACAACCAATGCTTCAGCGACAATCATTGCTGGTGGCAACATGATGAGAAAAGACACCGATCAAACACTAGATGGTAGACTAACAGCAGAAACATCAATTACACTGGTGTCGGATGTATCTAGTCCTGCAGGTGGATTAGAGATGTCTATAACAGGTATCAATAACACAATTGCCAACAAGTCACAAGGTGGATTTTTAAATTTAGGTGTAAAACATTCAAGTGGTGATAAAACACCAATCACACTGGACGGAACAAACAACAGAGTGGGAATTCATACATCGGCGCCAACAGCGGATCTTGATATAACAGGTAATGTTAAAATCACAGGAAATTTAAGTATCACAGGCGAATACGAACAATTATCATCACAAATCAATTTGGTAGAAAATGCTTTCATTAAATTGAATTCAGGAAATGCAGAAGCAGATGCTGGAATCATTGTAGAAACATCAGACACCGACGATGCCAGATTATTTTACAGAGTGTCAGATAACAATTGGGTAGCAGGTGAAGGAGGAATATATTCACAACTCATCACATTGACTGACGCAGTCACAGATGGACATTCTAACCGAGAGAGAGTTTTAAAGACCACATCAGCAGGACTTGTAAAAGTCACAACTTTACAGTTGGGTGCTGTTGGTTCTAATATCTCCACAACAGATACATCAAATTTAAACGTTCCTACCACAGGACAAGTTGCTGAATCAATTGGCAGATGGGGCGGATCTGTTACTACAGGCGGTGGAGCAGATACAGATGCAAGTAATAACATTGCTGGAAAACGATACATTGGTTTAGTGGCACCGTCAGCCGGCGTAAACGATGCCGGAACTTCAGACGGAGACATTTGGTTTGTAAGGGAGGCATAATACAATGCCAACTATAACCAAAACATTTTCATACACAGGTACTACACAACAGGCAACAGTGTTGCCAGGTACATCCACGATAGACGTTGAACTTTGGGGCGGCGGTGGAGGCGGCGGTGGAGCCGATCGAAATCCCGGAGGCACGGGTGCCGGTGGATCTTATGTTGTGGCAACAGGTATAGACGTAAGTGCGTTGGTCGGACAGACGATAAAAATCGGAGTTGGTGGTGGAGGTGCTGGCGGTTCCGGTGGAGGTAACGCGGCAGGTGGTACCAATGGAAAAAGTTTAACAGGATATTCAGGCGGCAGAGGTGGTAATTCTGGACCAGCAGGTTCGTCAGGTGCTGGTGGTGGAGGAGGCGGAGCCTCTGTGATCACTATCGGTGGAACACAAATAGCAGTAGCAGGCGGTGGTGGTGCTGGTGGCGGTGGTGGAAACCACGGCATAGGAGCGTCAGCAACAGGATCAACATCGGCCACAGCAGGAACACCCGGAACATTGGGAGAAAACGGTGCCGGACACTCTGGAGACGGAGGTGGTGGTGGAGCCGGAGGCGGTGGAGCCAATGGAGGCCGAGGTGGAGCAGGAGCAAGTGGTGACACAGGTGGTCAAGGTGGTTACACAGGAACCAGTGCGGGAGGAACAGTAACATTGGCTTCTGGAACAACTCCAGGTGGCACAGGATCACCATACTATCCTTCGTCTATAGCATACGGTGGAGGTCGTGGAGGATCAGGAGGAAACGGTCTAGTAAGAATAACTTTTAATATCAATGTTGACGCACACACAAAAGTTGGCGGAGACTGGAAAAAAATTAACGAAATGTACACAAAGGTTGACGGTGCCTGGAAGACCATAACTGCCGCTTACACAAAAGTTGGTGGAATATGGAAAGCAATGTTCAATTCGGGAGTTACATTTTCTCCCACTTCGGCAGATTTTGGAGATTCAACAGGTAATTCTACATCGGCTTCATCAGGATCTGGTGGCGGTGGTTGTTTCTTGGCAGGCACAATGATCACAATGGCAGATGGGTCATTCAAACCAGTCGAACAGGTAGATATCAAAGACGAAGTAGCAGTAGGAGGATTTGTTTTTGCCACTGGTAAATTCTTGGTTGATAATTTATACGATTACAAAGGAATCAAGGTTGCAGGCACACACATGGTCAAAGAAGACGGTAAATGGACAAGGGTTGAAAACAGCAAACACGGAGTATCTCTAGGTGATGACGAGCATATAGTTTATGTGTTTGGATCAGAAAATAGAAGAATAATTATTAATGGTATAGAATTTACCGACTACTTCGAATTAAGCGAACAGCAAGAATTAATAAATCACGGCGAAGGAATATTCAGTAATTGGCAAAATCATGATAGACAAATACATGATAAAAATGTTAATATACTAAATGCTTGATAAAAGTTTTTACCACGGCGAACAAGGAGAATGTTTTAAAAAATTAGAAAAACATTTTCAAGAAATCAAATACGAATTTGAGTCACAGCCCAACAAAGTTTTTTTAGATCCTGAAGATTTCTCAGATGGTGTTAGGGGATTGCCGGAAGATTTTTCCGACACAGACAGGCCCGGGGATTATGTTCACGGGGAATGGAAAGCATTAGGAATACAATCAGGTGAGCATGAAGGACAGGAATACAACGACTATCCTATGTTGTATTCGATACTAAGAAAATTTCCCTATAAAACAAATGTGGCATTTATGACAGTTGGACCAAACACCAAAATTGGTAATCATACAGACAACGAGGGAGGATGGAGATATCAATTGTGTATCGATGACGGTGGAGGTTCCGATAGTGGTATGTGGGTAACAAATTTAAAAACCAATAAACAAGAACTATACACATGGAAAACAGGTGAAGCATATGTTTTTCAACCCGGATTGCAGTTACATAATGGATTCAACAACAATCCAGGACATAGAACCACATTACTCATTGACTTTTATAAAGAATCGCAATACACTAAAGAAAAATTTGATGAATATTATCAAAATTATTCAGAATGTTTTGAGGGTTTAGACAATTTGGTAAAAGTTTATGAGGACAGAAAAAATCAAAAATAAGATAGCAATAGTGGGTCACACCAAGGGAATTGGTAAAGCCATCTCTGATTTATACAAGAAAAAAAATTATACTGTCGTTGGATTTAGCCGAAGCAACGGTTTTGATCTAGAAAAACAACAGAATGAAATATTAGAAAAATTAGATGATTGTCGTTTGATCGTCATCAATGCATACGCCAAAAAAGGACAACTAGAGTTATTAAAAAGAATTTATGGAAAATATCTATATTCGAACAAAAAAGTTGCTGTGATCACAAGCACATCAGGAACATCAGCAGGTCAAGATTCCGAACACACAACTAAAACTTATATAGAGTATTGTAAAATGAAAAAACAATTGATAGGTTATATATCAGAATTACAACAGGAATTGTTACAACCAGGAACAATGTCGGTACATGACATATGCCCAGATACAGTAAGAACAGAAATGTCAAAAGGACTGTGGGAAGATTATCCCAAACTAAAAGCAACAGATGTGGCAGAATGTGTTGACTTGGTTTTTTCAACAAACAAATATAACATAAACAAAATAGTGATTCAGAAATATGAAAAGTAGAAAATGGCATAGAAAAAAAGACTACGAAACACTGGTCAAATGGTGGAATCAACATGAGTTTGGAGTGGTACCTCAAGAAGTTTTACCCCCGGACGGAATAATGATTGAAAAAGACGGGGTTCCGATTTGTGCAGGTGGTTTGTACATAGGTAAAGGTACGAGATTTGCCTTCATGGAATGGGTAGTAGGAAACAAAGAAGCGAATAAAAGAGATCTACACACAGGTCTCAAACTCTGTATCGACTCCTTATTTCAATTGGCAAAGGACAAAGGAATGGATTTAGTGTTTACAACCACCGGACAAGAAGCATTACAGAAAAGATATACCAAATATCATGGCATGGAATTAACTGAAAATGCAGTCAAAACCTATCTTAAAGACCTTAAAGGTAACACCTATAAAAAATTGGATTGGATACAGGATGATGAGCAAATAAGCAAACGTTATTCTAATAAATAGCAGTAAGGATACTATAAAAAATGACAACAAAAGCAGAAGTAACAGCATATATTGATTCAACCTGGTCTGAAGCATGGACTAGTGATGAAGAGTCAAAAATAGATGCCATGCTTAATCCTGAAATCGCAGACATATTAATCAAGGTTGTTGGCGAGGTAGAATTTTTAAAAGAAGTAGCGGGTAATAAAAGTAATTAAAATGATCACTAAACAACAAACAGCAGATTATATAAATTTAAATATACATGAAGTATTGAGTGAAAGCGAAAAAGAAATTCTTCTTGGAGTGATCACACCAGAGATTGCAACAATCTTAATTAAATTATTGGGAGATGTTGCATTTTTAACAGAGATAAGAGACAACTAATATTATGGCATATACAGTAAACAAAACAGACGGTACAACATTAATTGTGTTACAAGATGGAACAATTGATCTTGCATCAACTGATCTAGCACTTTTTGGTAAAGGGTATGCCGGCTTCGGTGAAAGATTGAATGAGAACTTTGTCAAGATGTTAGAAAATTTTTCTAACACCACTGCTCCTGCAAATAAAATCAAAGGACAGTTATGGTACGATTCTTTAAACAACCAAGTCAATGTTTATAATGGAACAGAATTTAAACCGGTGGGTAGCAGTCGAAATTCTTCTACACAACCCACATCAGGAAACCTAGGTGATACTTGGTTTGATACAACAAACAATCAATTGTATGTGTACAACGGTTCAGGTTGGACATTGATCGGCCCAACGTCAGTATCTGGTTCTGGAGTCACACAAATAGTTTCAGACACAGTGGAAGATAGTGTGGGTGTTAATAGATCGATTTTAAAAATGATCACAAACGATATCATAGTGGCAATAGTCAGTCAAGTACAGTTTGTACCAAAAACAACAATTTCTGGATTCTCAACAATTTTTGTTGGGATCACATTGAACTCAACATCTCTTTCCGGAGCAAAATTACACGGTACATCAACTAACTCCGATGCGTTAGATGGCACATCGGCTAGCGCCTACATAGAAACAACAGGTGGTGCCATAACTGGAAGTTTATCAATAACAAACGGAATATCTGTTGGAGCAAGCCTTAACGGATCTCTATCAATGATAGCAGATGATTTGATATTAGAAAACAATATCAATAATGGAGACATAAAATTAAATGTCAATTCGGGCAGTGTGTTGTCAACTAATGCATTGACAATAGATGGTGGAACAGCATCAGTTATCATTCCAAGAGATCTACGAGTCAAAGGAACATTGACAGTTGAAGGTTCACAGACCATTATCAATACAACTACTTTATCGGTAGAGGACAACATTATCGAGTTGAATAGAAATATATCCAACAATGCCAGTATGCCGAATCATACAGGATTAAAAGTCAATAGGGGTGTGGGAACATCTCCTGTGGAAGAAGATTTATATTGGGTATGGGATGAAACATTTGCAGACGACGGAAGCACAATTTATGGCAACGCCGGTGGTGCCTGGACTGCATTCAGATCATCCACAGATAATTTAAGTGCACCGACACTGACAGACATCAGAGCCAACATAGTACACGCAACATCAACATCGGCACAATACGCAGATTTGGCGGAAAGGTACGAAGCAGATATGGCAACAGAGCCCGGAGATGTTGTGATATTGGGTGGTGAAAAAGAAGTGACGATTTGCAAAGAGGAATTATCTAATCAAGTATTTGGTGTTGTTTCGGAAAAACCAGCATTTTTAATGAACAAAGATGCCGGAAACAACGATTCGCACCCAATGATTGCTCTAAAAGGCAGGGTAGATGTAAAAGTTACGGGCACAGGCAAAAAAGGTGATCGTATTGTTAGCAGTAGCACCCCTGGAGTGGCAAAAGTAGCACAATTAGACGATTGTACACCGTTTAACGTGCTAGGAAGACTGTTAGTAGATAAATATACAAAGATAACACAATTAGTACAATGTGCAATAGGAGTTAAATAACATGGCGTATACAGCAGGTGACACAATTTTAGATGATGAATATAACTCGTTCGCGGCGAGTAGCTCATCACCTTACGGAATCAACCACATGATCGGAACAGGATCAGGTGCGTATGGTTTAGGACAAACGACAATTTCAACAGTAACAGCAGGTAACACGGTAACAGCGGCCCAATGGAACTCACTATTCGGTGCCATGGACAACCTTGCCAACCATGCAGAAGTTTCATTAACATCAACAACAGCAAAAGCGGCAGGTGATAATGTTGCGATTATTTCAGCATTACAAACTGACTTGGCAAATCTAGCCACAGCGGTTGCGGCAGGATGCCCATCAGCATCAGGAGGATTGACTCAGTCAGGTGCATTACAAAATGCAGACTCCAGCACAAGATGGACAGGTAGCCATGTATCAGAACTTACTACAAACTTTTCAAGTGGTAATGAAATGAGATGGTTCTTTAACGCTGGCGGAAAAATTCAAATAGACACATCAAGAATAGGTAATGGTGGTTCTTCAGCAACATCAAAAGACAACTCACTCAGCGAATTGGTAACTGGGTTGGGAAGACTTGCGATTGGTTCACAATTATCTACAAGATCAGGTTCAACTGAAACAGTAAGTACAAACGGACTTGCTCTTGGTTATCATGACCTAACAACGTCTTATCAAACAATACTTAGACTCACACAAGATGGTGGCAGTTACACTTCAATGTACCTAGACATACAAGCAAAATTGAATGGTGCAGTGGGAACAGCAACAGCGATCACAGTGAGAGTAGAGTTCAATGATCCAGACGGCGGAGATGGCACATTTACATCTGGTAACACTTCAGGTGTTGATCAATATGCCAACTTCATTGGTCAGACAAGACACACATTGTTGACTTTAAACCCTAACACAACAAACGGTTTAACAACAGCGTATGTTCCGTCTTCGACTGCGGTAACATCAAACAGTACTGCCTAGTAATTAATTTTACCAGGTTGAGTTCTAGCCATAATTATGTTATAATTGTGGTATGGAATTATCTGACTTAAAAAAACAATCGGATCTAAGTTTCGAAGTAGCAACGGCCAAAAGGAATGCTCTGGAAAGAGCAAGGTCCAGACAAGTTGTTGCTTATAACGGTTCTATATTTTCTGCGGATGCCGATACCATCAACCTAGTTGACACATTAAAAAAAACACACAAAACATTTTTCATTCTAGACAGCAACGAAAATCCCTGCGAAATAACCAACCCAGAAGAATTTTTAGAAACACTGTTAAAACGAAATCAAGAAGCACTAAACGAATATCATCAATTATATAATCAATTAAAAAAAAGGGTTTGATATGTCAGCAGGTGTATTAATCTACTGTTTTGATTCGGAAAAAATCAAATATCATACAGTTACTAATTTCTGCATTCAGCAGATCAAAAAACATTTAAATCTTCCCGTGACAGTGGTCACTAATGAATCGACAAAAAAATTTTTAAAGGATGTTGACAGCACAGTGGTCATAGAAAATAAGTCAGGAAATAAAAGAGTTTATAAAAATAAAACTGTGGATTGGTTCAATTTAGAAAGAGCAAAATCCTATGAGTACACTCCCTATGACACAACAATACTATTAGATGCCGACTATTTTGTTTACACAGATAATTTGTTACAATTTGTTGATACTGGTTATGATTTTTTATTACACAACAAAGTACATGACCTAACCGGTAGAAATAAATTCGAATACAGTTCGTTAAGTATGTTACCTATTGTTTGGGCAACAGTGACTATTTTTAAAAAAAATAAAACAACCGAAAACATATTTCGATTGATACAACACATACAACACAATTACAATTATTTTTGTAATCTATACAGGATAGATTTTAAGAACTTCCGCAATGATTATGCTTTTGCGATTGCTATGCATCAACTGAACATCAAAAATTACATACCGGTTAAAATGAGTATGTTACCCACAGATGTTGACATATTAGAAATTAATGATTCTTCAATTAAGTTCCGATATGCTGATTGTGTTGGTATGACGGAAAAACAAGATGTACACATTCTAAACAAGGAGATACCAATCGATGTCTAAAGGTTTTCTATGGTTTGCACAGAACAACGAAAAAACAGATTATGCTAAATTAAGTATCGAGTTGGCAAAATCTATTAAACAACACAATAATGAAAACCTAATATGTGTTGTCACGGATAAACTGACAAAAATTAATAGCGATTATATAGATTATGTTGTTGTTTTAAAAGATGACAACAGCGAGAAGCATTCAAACAAATTTTCAAACGAATACAAAGCATTTGGTTTGACACCGTTTACACATACAATTAAATTAGAAGCCGATATGTTATTCACATCCTGCACTGACGAATGGTGGAATCATTTAGGACAGCACGACATGGTGTTCTCGATCAATTGTAGAAATTATAAAGATGAAATTATTAATAATAGTCCTTATAGAAAAATATTTAATAAAAATTTATTGGCAGATGTTTATAACGGAATGTTTTATTTTAGAAAAAGTGTTTTATCTAAAAAATTTTTTGATATTTGCAAAACAATTACACTAAATTGGAGCACAGTAAGAGATGAAATGTTGATTAATTGTCATGACGACGTACCGACAACAGATGTAGTTTATGCTCTTTCATTGAGAATTTTAGATCCCACGAATCAATTATTAGTAGACTATCCATGGTTTAAATTTATACATAATAAACCTGGAATAAACAACACAGAAAGTGTCATGGATCAACACAATTATCTTTATCCAACACGACTCGCTGATAGGATGTATCTGGGAGGTAAGAGATTAAACAGGGTATGGCATTATTATCAAAAAGACACAACGGAGTTATTGAATGACCGAATTTTTTAACGCATTAGGTAATTTCAAGCCTAGGAAAAGAAAACCAGATCTGGTGACCATAGATGGAAAAATTATGGAAGTGTCTCACGAAACAATGTTAGAAATACAAAAATCAGGAATAGAACAATGGATGTTGGACAGTGATGGCAAGATTGTAAAAAAACCTATCAAAAAGACCGGCAGAATATTTAATGAACTTAAAAAATCAAAAGAAGGATATGTGTTCTTAGATGGAGATCCATATTGGCCCGTAGGATTCAAGGAAGGGGGGTACACATGGCAGACACCGTTAGAATAAGTGATTTAGATTTTGTGTTCATATCTTTTTATGAACCCAACAAGGAAGAAAATTATGCTAATCTATTAAACATCGTGCCTTGGGCAAAACGTGTGGATGGAGTCAAAGGTTTTGATAATGCACACAAAGCCGCGGCAGAGATCGCAGAAACAGATTTTTTTATATCCATAGACGGAGACAATGTTATTGATCCTTCATTTTTATTACAAAAATTAGATTGGACGAAAACTAATAAAAAAGCAGTACACAGATGGAAAGCAAAAAATTCAATAAACGGATTGATATATGGCAACGGAGGAGTCGTTGGATGGGATAAAGAAACCTGTTTGAAAATGAAAACCCATGAAAATGCAGAGGACGAAAAAGCCAAAATAGATTTTTGTTGGACAGTACCTCATGAAAATTTACATAATGTTTATAGTAATACAGTAATCAACTTTTCACCGGAGCAGGCATTTGTTGCCGGATTTCGAGAAGGTGTAAAGATGAGTTTAGATCAAGGTAATAGAATTTCACCTTTGGATTTTTCAAATAAGATACATCAACACAATTTACGAATACTGTCCATATGGCAAAGCATCGGGGCAGATGTTGAATATGGAAAATACGCCATGTTAGGTGCAAGAGTTGGTTGTTATCAAGCAACCATAAAAAGTAATTTTAATTTAGAAAATGTTAGAAACTTAGACAGTTGTAAAAGTTTTTTTCATGCAATCAATGATTTGGATGAAGATATAGAAATGTACGGAAATAGTCTGAAACAAAAATTAGATATTCCAATCAGCACTTTTAATGCCGAAGGCAGTCGTTTTTTTAAATTTTGTCAAAAACCTTATGTTAATAAAGGAGTGCAGGATCGTGAGTAGTGTTTACAAATCAGATGCCGAGAAAGCCAAGGAAAAATTACTTTCAATTTCGCCTACGATGTGTCTAGCAAAATGGAATCAGGTGTCTTTACATCTACCCACTGGATTAACCAATTCATGTTATCATCCTCCACTGCATGAGATTGATAAAGATTCGCTGGCATCAAATCCAGCGGCATTGCACAACACCGAAGAAAAAATTCGACAACGAAAACAAATGATCGCAGGTGAACGACCTGCAGGTTGCTCTTACTGTTGGAAAATGGAAGACACTGGCGAAATGAGTGACCGACACTATCGTTCTGGTGAGCCATGGGCCATGGAGGATTTTGATAAAATTAAGCAAGATCCTTTTAATACAACACATACTCCTCGTTATGTAGAAGTCAATTTTAACAATGCCTGTAATTTTGCTTGTTCCTATTGTTCTCCTCAATTTTCAACAACGTGGGGTAAAGAAATCAATATGTACGGTGGATATCCTACATCACCTGTACACAATGACCCGACACATTTCTCAGGAAGAAGACAACCCATACCAAATAGAGAATCTAATCCGTATGTGGAAGCATTCTGGAAATGGTGGCCTGAATTGTATAAGGGATTGAAACATTTTAGAATGACCGGAGGAGAGCCCATGATGGATGTGAACACTTACAAGGTATTTGATTACATCATAGATAATCCAAAAAAAGATCTACACCTAAATGTAACTTCGAATATGTGTCCACCTGATCCCAAGTTAAAAACAAAATATTTTAATGCAGTTAGTCGTATTTGCCATGAAGAAAAAGTAGAACATTTCATGCAGTTCGTCTCTGTAGATACCTGGGGTAAACAAGCAGAATATATTCGTAATGGTCTCGATTACAACAAAATGTTAGACAACGTAGATCATTTTTTGACAATGATTCCTGTACGTAATTCAGTTACCTTCATAATAACCTATAACAATCTTAGTGTCACAGGTCTAAGAAAGTTACTTGAAGATATCAAGCATCTTCGAGAAAAACATTCAACCACGTATCAACGAGTATGGTTCGATATACCCATACTACGTCAACCAGAATGGCAACAAGTAACACTATTACCCGAATCGTATCAAGAGATACACAAAGACAATATTGAATGGATGAAATCGAATTCGGGAGAGAATCAAAAAGATTTTTCGTTGTTTAAAGATTTTGAAATACAAAAAATGCAACGTAATCTTTCTTATTGGCAAAAAAATTATACCGATGATAAAAAACAAAAAAAGAATTTTTACACATTTTTTACAGAACACGATCGTAGACGAAGAACAAATTTTGAAAAAATATTTCCTGAAATGCGAGAGTTTTGGGAGGAGTGTAGAAACTCATGAGCACAATAGGATTTTTTGGAGATAGTTTCTGTGCCAGCAATCAATCCGAGAGTTGGTGTAATATACTTCAAGAGAAATTAGGTTGTGATCGTATACGATGGTTTGGCGAACCTGGAAGAAGCATATGGAGTGTATTTTTTAGGTTTAACAAATTGATAGAACAAGATCGTGTTCCGGATTATTCGATATTTTGTTGGACAGAACCATATAGACTATACCATCCGAATTTGATATTGAGTGCCAACACAGAACCACTGGAAGGAGTAGACCCAGACATCTATAAAACACTGGAAAATTATTGGAAACATTTACACAATTATGACAAGGACGAATTAGCATACGAGTATGCTTTGAAATATTATGATCAACACGTTTTATCTAAATTACAAAACAAAAAAATAATACAGATGTGGAGTTTTAAACCATTTGAAACGGCAGACAAAAATGCCAATATAAAATTAACAACAGGAATATTCATCGATGAAAGTATGTTCAGTTTCAGTGGTGGCCGAGATCATTGGGGCAAAGGAAAAATAAATCATATGACGATTGAACAAAATAAACAGTGGGCAGAGAAAGTGTTTAAGTACATATAATGAAAGATATAGATTACAAAAAACAGTTTTTAGATTCGATATCTCCATCGTTTTGTGGAGCAAAATGGTACAATGCTACCATATGGCTGGGATCTGGCATGACCACAAGTTGCCACCATCCGCCAGCACACAAAGTTGATCTTGCTAAAGTAACGCAGAATCCAAAATTGTTACACAATACTCCGGAAAAGAAAAACGATCGTGCCAAAATGATCGCGGGAGAAAGACCCGCAGGTTGTGAATATTGTTGGAAGATAGAGGACATGAAAAGAGATGCTGTAAGCGATAGAGTATATAAAAGCAAAATATATTCTAATGCAGACATGATAACAGCAAGCCAGACTCCTATAACCGAAGATATCAATCTCAAAACTTTAGAAATTGCATTTGATAGAACTTGTAATTTTGCTTGTTCTTACTGTAATCCTGCATTTTCGTCGACGTGGGCAAACGACATCAAACAAAAAGGACCCTATACAGATTTAAAATCAGACGGACGTAATCATTTCACACATTCTCATGAAGAATCACAACCGTATAAATTAAATGAGACCAATCCGTATGTGGAAGCATTTTTTAAATGGTGGGATTCGGACCTACATAAAACTTTAGATGAACTAAGAATAACAGGTGGAGAACCAATGATGTCTCCTCACCTATGGAGATTGCTAGATTGGATAGAAACCCAAGGTGATAAAATGAATCCAGATATGCGTATTGCTATCAATTCTAATCTAGGAGCAAAACAAAGCATAATCGATGATTTTAAAACTAAACTAAAAGGATTTAAAAACTTTCATTTATACACCAGTAATGAAGCAACTTTTAAACAAGCAGAATATATCAGAGATGGATTGGATTATGGAGATTGGTTCAGCAGAGTGTTACACATGATGGTAGATAAAGTGCCGGTAGAGATCCACAATATGTGTACAATCAATGCATTGTGTTTAGAATCGTTACCGGAATTTCTTGAAAAGATTGTTTGGTTCAAACATTCTAGCAAGGTCTATGGACCAAAGATTAATTACACACTCAACATATTAAGATTTCCTAGTTTCCAATCACCGTTAGTATTGCCTGACGAATTAAGAAACAGATTTAAAGGTGACATTGAAAAATTTTTAACGAACAACGAAAAATGGTTGGAACAAATGGAAATAAATCACACAACACGATTAATAGATTACCTTGATGTGGTCAAAACACCACACGCAGGTGCGGCCACACAGGATAAATTACAAAAAGATTTTAAGGCATTTTATAGTCAATATGACAAACGTAGGGGCAAGGATTTCAAAAAAACTTTCCCAATTATAGGAGAATGGTACAATGGCATATGAGTACGGGGCCAAAGAGCCTGAAAAATTAAAAATAAAAGACATGACCGATAGGGAGAAAGAGTTACTGATCGAAAGTGACACTTTCTGTATACTACCTTGGATGCATCTTCATGCATATCCTGATGGCAGAGCGTATCCTTGTTGTTTTGCGTTTGATCCTTATCCGGTGGGAAATCTAAATGAAAACAGCATGGAAGAAGTTTTCAACGGTGACAAAATGAAAGACATGAGAATACGTATGCTGAACAATCAGAAATCTCGAGAGTGTATGAAATGTTACGATCAAGAGAAATCTGGATTTTTTAGCCTACGTCTAAGTTCTAACAAACATTTTGGTCATAACATTCCGTTAGTACACAACACGCTTCCAGACGGCAAAGCAGATTTTGTTATGAAATATTGGGATATACGTTTTTCAAATTTATGTAACATGGCTTGTAGGAGTTGCGGAACATGGTTCAGTAGTAACTGGTATGAAGATCACAAAAAACTTACAGGTAGTCCTCCTCCACACGCCAAGGTAATGAAAGTTGGTAGAAGCACAAATGATCTATGGGAACAGATGCTAGAACAGTTTGAGCACACAGAACAGTTTTATTTTGCTGGTGGAGAGCCAATAATAATGGAAGAACATTATCGTATTTTAAAAGAACTAGACAAACGTAAAATGTATCATGTTAGGCTTATATACAATACCAACTTTAGTAGAACGACATTTAAGGACATAGATGTTTTTGAATTATGGAATAAATTTGATTCAGTGTCAGTTGGAGCCAGTCTCGATGCCGAGGGTCCTAGAGCAGAATTAATGCGTAAAGGCACAGTGTGGGAACAAATAATAGCCAATAGAAAGCGTATGATGGAAATATGTCCGCAAGTGGACTTTTATATCAGTTCAACGGTGGGACTTATAAACAGTCTTCATGTCACTGATTTCCATAAAAGTTGGGTAGAACAAGGTCTGATTAAACCACAAGATTTTAATTTTAATTTATTACAACATCCTATATGGCAACGGATGGACATATTGCCTCCGGAATATAAGGAACAAGTGAAAGAGAAATACAATGAACACATCAAATGGTTGAAGGACCAGGATTCCCTTACTAGGGCAACAAAAGGTTTTGAATCTGCATTGGATTGGATGTTCTCAACAGATAACCAAAAACATCTAGATCTATTTTTTGTTAATACACGGAGATATGATAAGATAAGAAATGAAAATACTCTTGAAATATTTCCAGAATGGAAAGAGTTATTTGACAAATATGAAAAAAATTAAGCCTAACGAAGGCAATAAAACATTTTGTATGGCGCCTTGGACGCACACATACCTTTCTCCACAAACAGAAAGGCGTATGTGTTGTGCTTCAAGAGAACCAGCACAAAGTTTTAAGCAGTACATAGATACAGGAAATGATGCCAATGAGTATAAACCTCTAACGTTAGAAGAACATTGGAATTCAGAACATATGCGTTCTGTGAGACGAAGAATGCTAGCCGGAGAAGAATTATCCGAATGCCAGGTATGTGATCATAAACTGTTGAATACAAATGTCTATAGATCTTATTGGAACAAACTCTTTGCTAATAAAATAGACGAAGCATTTGAAAGCACAGACGAAAACGGAGCAACCACAATGCCTACGATAAGTTTTGATTATAGATTTAATAATCTATGTAATTTCAAATGTAGAATGTGCGGAGATATGTTGAGTTCCAGTTGGGAAGCCGAGTCGAGGAAAAACAAAACATGGAACGAAGATTCTCAACCATGGATGGCTTCTCCGTTGCGTGAACAAATTAAAAATTTTCAAGACACACAAATAGTACAAGAGTTTACTGATGCGATAGAAACAAAAAAAATAAAAGAAATATATTGGTGTGGCGGAGAACCGTTGATGTGGGAAATACACTGGAACAGTATGCAAAGGATAATTGATTTGGGATTTTCAAAGGATGTTTATGTTAGATATAATACCAATTTAAGTAGAACAACATTTAAGAATATTGATCTTTTTAAGTTGTTGCCACAGTTTCAGGATTGGCAAATATGTGCTTCGATCGACGGAACAGGAGATGTGGGAGAATACATACGTGATGGATTGAATTACAAAGAATGGTTAGGTAATTTTAAAAAAGGATTGGCGGTAGCAAAAACATCAAGGGAAATGAGATTAGATTTCACAATCACAATGCCAGGATTATTAGAATTAAAAAATATGTTTGATCTGAGCCGGGAATTAGATGTAGAAATATTGACCAAAGTGATGTTCACTTTTAGTGCATCGGCTGTGTTGAGTCCGTTGGCATTGCCTAGAGAACTCATGTGCGAAATTATAGATGAAGCATTAGAATACATGGAACCAAAGGCAAACAGAAAACAACAGGCATTGATAGACACTCTCAAAAATTTAAAGATGAGAGCAAATATCGATGATATGTTTTTAGGATTTGATGCTTTCAGGGGAAAAAAGAGTGGCAAGAGCAGACAAGAATCAATCGATAAATTAAGGAATCAAGACATAACAAAAATACTTGAAAAAGATAAAAGGATATTAGACTGGTGGAAAAATATTTAAAAAGTAATATGTGTCATCTTCCATGGACTAGTTTAGAAACTAGGCCCGATGGCAGGTACAAGCCTTGCTGTTTGTATAGGGAAGAATTGAAAGACACTTCCGGGAAAAAATACAATACAACCGAACATTCGATATCGGAAGTAATGAATTCCGATGCCATGGATGATTTGAGAAAACAATTTTTAAATGGAGAAAAACCCAGTAGTTGTAGCAGTTGTTGGAAAGAAGAAGCAGTGGGTAAAACTTCAAAGAGACAACATATGTGGTTAAAGGCAGGAGTAATAGGTCAAACTCATATACAAAAAAATATAGTTTCGCCTAGGTTTATTGATTTAAAGTTGGGGAATATTTGTAATCTAAAATGTAGAATATGTTCGCCTCACTCAAGTTCTCAATGGACGAACGACATGATCAAGATAGACCCGAACAGAAAAGACTATTGGAAAAAATTCAATCGAGATGGATTATGGCCAAGACAGCCTAACAAATTTTATGAAGATCTAGAGAAGCACATAGACTCGATAAGATTTTTTGAGATCACGGGCGGAGAGCCATTAATGATAAAAGAGCAATTTTCAATTTTACGTAAGTGTGTGGAAGCAGGAGTGGCAGATAAAATAGAAGTTCATTACAACACCAATGGTACACAGTATCCGGAAGAAGCAGTAAAAGACATTTGGCCACATTTTAAAAGGGTAGAAATAGCATTCAGCATTGACGATATTGAAAAACGTTTTGAGTATCAAAGACATCCTGCTGTATGGACAGAAGTTGATTCAAACATAAATCGATTTTTAAATTCAGGATTAAAAAATCTTTCTACGCAGATATGCACAACTCTAAATTTTTTTAACATATGGAACATTGACGAGTTAGCACATAAAGTAAAAGAATGGAATCCAGATTTTTGGTACATAAACATATTGCATCATCCTGTGGAGTTTGATATACAACAGATTCCTAGAGAGCTCAAGCAACAGATAATTGACAAACTTAGAAAAACTGAAATATACCAACAAGAAATACAGACGGCTATTGACTATATTAACGGAGAACCTGACTACAAGATTAAGGATTGGAAAAAAGCATTAACTGAAAAAATAAAATCAATCGATTCCGTCAGGAAAGAAAATTTCGGAGAAACTTTTAAGGATTTAAATAATCTATTAAAGATTTATGAGTGACGTATTGGTAGCAGGTGGTTGTAGTTTTACATTTGGTAACGAATTATCTGACGACGATGGTATCAATCCTTCAAAAATGTCATGGGCGGCATTATTGTCACAACAAACAGGCATGGATTTTGTCAATTCGGCAAAAGGAGGGTTAGGGAACTCCGGTATAGCCAGAAGGGTGTTCAACGCAGTTTCGGACAACGATAACAGAAAGGTTGCTGTGACTGTTATGTGGACTTTTCCTTCACGTTATGATTGGGCGATGCCTAGACATAACATATTAGAAGATACTCGTTGGGCCACTATAACCCCCTGGGACTGTACAGAAAACGAAGCAGAAGTATTAAAAACTTTGATAGGTAATGATTCAGTAATACAAGATTTTAAAAAAAGAAGAAAAGAGTTTTCTGATGCGAAAGTCACAGCATTTGCCGATTCACTTTATAAGAATGCGGCAAATCGTTATCATGAAACATATCTAAGTTGGAAAAGCATCGTTTGGTTACAAAATATATTAGAAAAAAAGAAAATACCATTTATGTTTACACTCGCCGATAACACATTATTCTGGGAAGAATTTGAATTATTATACCAAAACGACAAATTATTAAAAAATCTTTTAAAAGAAATAGATTTTACCAAATGGTTCACTTTTGGAGACAGGCATATGGGATTTAACCAATGGGCACTTTTAAATGACTATCCGAGAGCATCAACTCATCCGCTTGACCAAGCACATAAAGATGCTATAATGTTAATGTTACCCGAATTTAAAAAAATAATAGGAGAAAAAAATGATCAAATGGATTAGGTCTTTGATTGATAAAGTAAAGCAACAAATTGCTTATAGAAAAAGACTAAAAGAATTAAAGAAAAAAGACCCTTTTATTTACAAGTAAAATGAAAACAGTACACAATTGGTTTTTGCCAGACTATGATGTTCATTATGAAGAATGGATGCGTATCAACAATGAAACAACGTATCAACGCCTTCAACGAGAATATGCATTGGCCAGAGTAAAACAATTTCGAAAAGCAATTGATATAGGTGGCAATATTGGATTTTGGAGCAAAGATTTTTGTAATAAGTTCAATGAAGTGATAATTTTTGAACCGGATCCGTCAAATATTAAATGTCTTAAAGAAAATTTAAAAACCTATAAAAACTTCACTTTACATGAAGTTGGTTTAGGTAGTAAAGAAGAAGTCAAAGAATTTTATATCAGTCCTACAACATCAGGAGGACATAGTTTTTTTAGAGATCAAATATTTGAAGATAATGTTGATAAATCTGAATTACAAGTAAAAAAATTAGATGATTTTAAATTTACCGATGTTGATCTAATAAAGATTGATACACAAGGTAGTGAATACGACATCTTATTAGGCGGCGAAGAAACACTACGAAATAATGACTGTGTATTGAACGTGGAAATAGAACATAAAAATGAAGCACAAAGAAGAAAAGGAAAACAAATAATAGAGTTTTTAGACAGTGTGGGATATAAAGAATTTGGAAGATCAAGAAAAAAAGAAGTAGTTTTTACAAAATGGAAAAATTAAAAGAAAAAATAAACAATATTTTTCGAAAGAATTCTAAATTTAGTTTGATCGAAATGAATGATATAGATATAACAGAGGATCCGGTGAGACCGGAATTGTCTCTCACATTTCGTACTATCTACGGAAGAAAAATTTATGGACTCAAAAACAAAAATGGTGATATCATGGCAATCATATGCATAGCATTCACAAATGAAATCCCCACAACAGTCGAAGAACTAGATATGTTGAGTCGTGATGCGGCCGGTCCGTCAGTGTTGCGGGCAGGCATAGTGGGAAAAATAGCAGTTGCTTATACAGTTTGGGCCAAAATGAAAGGTGGCGGAAAACACATATTAAACGAAATTTTTAAAAAATTTAAAAGAGAACAACACATAGAAAGATTAGTCACTTTAAGTCCTTTGACAGAAATGGCCGAAAGGTTTCATATAAAGAACGGAGCAAAACTATTACAACGCAACGACACAACACAAAATTTTGAATATGACATTACACTGGAACAATGGAACAAGTATTTAGAAAGAGCGAAAGGGTTTTTTAAACTAAAATGAAAATATTGATAATGGGACTACCCGGATCGGGCAAAACTACATTGGCAAAAATGATAGCACCAAGGTTGAATGCTGTATGGCTAAATGCTGACAAGATAAGAGAAGAATGCAATGATTGGGATTTCTCAGACGAAGGCAGAAAGAGACAAGCACTGAGGATGTGGACGTACGCCGAAGAGGCGTTAGACAAAGGCAGAGTTGTGATCGCTGATTTTGTTTGCCCCACTGAAGAAACAAGAGCACAATTCAAAGCAGATTATCTGATATGGATGGACACAATCAAAGAGGGTAGATTTGAGGACACCAACAAACTTTTTCAGCCACCGACAACGTTTGATTTTAGATGTACATCAAAAGATGCTGAGACTTGGGCATTTTTGATAACACAGGAAATACGAGATATAATATGGGAGAAGAAAAATGTGGGACAATAAAAAACCAACAGCACAAATGCTAGGAAGATGGCAACCGTTCCATGACGGGCACTATAAATTGTTCCAGGAGATACACAAAAAAACAGGGCAGGTATTGATAATGGTCAGAGATGTACAAGGTGTTGATGACAATCCATTTGATTTTGAAACTGTTAAGAAAAATATTGAGGAAAGGCTCAATCCCGAGTTTGAAGGGCAGTTCAAAGTGATACTAGTACCCAACATAACAAACATATGTTATGGCAGGGGTGTGGGTTACAAAATAGAAGAAATAGTGTTAGATGAAGAAACTCAAAAGATATCCGCAACAAATATAAGACAACAGATGCGTGATCGTGGAGAACTGATATGAGAGAAGATCTAATGGTACAACAGCAGGTCAAAAACAAATGGCAACACATGGTGGGTGTTATCTGCCTCAATCAAACTTACAGAAAACAAGCCAAACGTGTTTTAAGTGAATTATTCAAACGATATCCGAATGCCAAAAGTTACCTCAAAGGTAGATTATCAGCACAGCAAAAATTATTAAAACCTTTGGGAATGTGGCGTGTGAGATCGGAAAGATTGAGAAAAATGAGCGAGCAATTTTTAACCTGGGATGGTGAAGATGCGTCGGATCTACACGGAATAGGAAAATATGGCAGTGATAGTTATAGGATATTTTACAAAAATGAAATACCTACCGATGTGCAGGATAAAGAATTAAAAAAATATATAGAATCTTTATGAGAATATTAGGAATAAATTGTATGAATCATGATGCCGCCATGGCTGTGGTTGACGGCCGAGATATTCTATGGGCCGCACATAGCGAGAGATACAGCAAGATAAAAAATGATCATCACCTGAACTGGGGGATAGTGAACGAGGCAATGAGTTATGGTCCTTTTGACAAAGTGGTGTATTATGAAAAACCATGGTTAAAAAAGAAACGACAGATTAGAGCGGGACAATGGTCGGAAGTTTTTACAACACAGAATCTGCCATCGGAACATTTAAAACAGTTTGGAATCAAAATTGACCAGTATGTAGATCATCATCATTCGCATGCGGCCGGAAGTTTTTTCACATCGCCCTTTACAGATTCCATGGTGTTGTGTGTGGATGCCATAGGAGAATGGGAAACTATGACTATATGGAAAGCCAAAGGCAACGAAATAGAAAAACTGGAAAGCATGGAATATCCTCATTCACTGGGAATCTTATATTCTGCTTTTACACAAAGAGTTGGATTGAAACCCGCAGAGGAAGAATACATATTGATGGGAATGTCAGCATACGGAACACCAAAGTACCGAGATAATATCTACAATGAATTGTTAGATTATCGAACCCTGGAATTAAAAAGAAATTTACACAGAGGAATAGGAAATTGGTTACCGGAAGCGGATCCCATGGATCTTGCCGCATCCATTCAAAAAGTCATACAAGAAGCACTCACTCATATATGGCAATGGAGTACGACTTACATACCAGACGGACAACGTGCTGTGAGCAAATATGGTGAAAGTCGTAATTTATGTTATGGTGGAGGCGTGGCATTAAATTGTGTGGCCAATGCAATCTTAATGAACAAGAAAATATACGATAAATCATGGATCATGCCCAACCCCGGAGATGCGGGTAGTTCGTTGGGTTGTATAGCCGCTTCGATGCACAGACACCTAAATTGGAAACATCCATTTTTGGGCACGAACATAGAGGGAGAATATCCTGTGGATGCTCTCATAAAGGAATTGTTGGAAAATAAAATGGTGGGAGTGGCTAATGGTCGGGCGGAGTTTGGACCAAGAGCACTTGGTAATAGATCATTACTTGCTGATCCTAGAGGATCAAAAATCAAGGATTTGGTAAATGGTATTAAAAAAAGACAGAAGTTTAGACCATTCGCACCAGCCATATTAGAAGAGGATGTGAACGAGTATTTTACCCTACCTAAAGGTGTTAAAAACACCCCTTATATGCAACACACAGCGGTTTGTACGCATGGTAAAGACTTTCCTGCCATAATACACTACGATAACACGAGTAGGGTTCAAACAGTGTCTAAAGCAGACAATCCAGGGTTTTATGAATTGCTTACGCAATGGAAAAAGAAAACAGGTTGCCCTATACTGCTTAACACCAGTTTGAATATAAAAGGACAACCTATAGTAAATGACAAAGATGATGGTAAAGCATTTACCAACAAATATGGAGTAAAAGTTTTATGAGAATTTTAGTCACAGGAGGTTATGGTTTTATAGGATCTAGGATTGTTGAAAGATTAATTGAAATGAACCATAGTGTTGTAGTAATGGATAATAAAGAAACATACGGAGTGATTTCGGAAAAAGATCTCGAAAAATTATATTCTTGGAGACAGAGAAATTGGAAAAAGGTTTATTGTAAAAATGGAGATGTAACAAAACAAGATGATGTATTGTCTGCTTTTAAAAATAGACCAGATTATGTGATACACCTAGCATCATATCCTAGAGCAAAAATAGTAAACAATAATCCGTGGGTGGGAGTACAAAATATTATAGGAGGAACAGTAAATCTTCTTTCTCATTGCCAATATATGCCTGTGAAAAAGTTTGTGTTTGTTAGTTCGTCAATGATATACGGACACTTCTCCGATGGAACCAAAGAAGACGCAGATACCAAACCGAACAATTTATATGGAGAATCTAAATTAACTGCGGAACGATTCGTCAAACATTATCACGCTCAACATAAAATAAATTATGCAATAGTAAGACCGAGCGGAGTCTATGGTCCAGGAGACATGGAAGACAGGGTATTAAGTAAATTTTTCCAGAAAGCAATGAATAACGAAACAATAGAAGTACACGATGGTGACAACAAAGTAGATTTTACTTATATCAATGACACAGCGGAAGGTATCATAAAAGCAACATTATCAGACGAAGCCAATCAAAGTTTCAATATTACTGCGGGCAATGCCACATCATTACGTGTGGCGGCAGAAAAGATTATAAAACTCACAGGCAGTAAGAGTGATATAGTTGATACAGGTGCTCATAAACTTTATCCTCGTAGAGGAACATTGGATATATCCAGAGCCAAAAAATTATTGAATTATCAACCAGAAACAACTTTTGATCAAGGACTAGAATACTATTATGAGTGGCTACAAAATAAAATTTAACGGTGTCGACAGATTGTATGATGCATACTCGTGGAGGCTGACTCGTAGAGCGAAAAAAGTATGGAGCTCTGGAAATGTGTTGTTAGGTGCAGAACTAAAAAAATTAGAAAATAACATTTGCAAAAAATATAAAAGAAAATATGCGGTCGGAGTGGGATCAGCCACAGACGGACTGTACTTTTCAATGAAGGCACTGGGACTAAACAGGTCGTCGACCATAGTGTGTCCGGCATTAAGTTACGTGGCCACCGCGGGAGCAATCAAAAGGTTAGGTGCAAAAATACGTTTTGTTGATGTGGACGACATTGGAAATATTGGTAGTATAAATTTACAGACTAAACCAAATGCCATACTTTACGTAAATTTATATGGCAATGTAGCGGACTACAATCGATTAAAAGAATATTGCGAAGATAATAAAATATTTCTCATAGAGGATGCCGCACAGTCACAGGGGGCATATTTAGGAAACTGGTTTAAAAAAATTCCATCTGGAACACTGGGTGACATATCGATCTTTAGTTTTGATCCTATGAAGAATATGCCTTGCTTTGGATCAGGCGGCATGATACTAACCGATTCTTTACAGGTATACGAAAACTTGATCAGTTTAAGAAGACACGGCTTACACAACAACATGGATTATGGTTACAACAGTGTGATTCCAGAAGATCATTCAGCACAATTAAATTTTTTATTAGATAAGTTTGATTCATTGCAAAGTATGAGAGAAAAAGTGGCCAAAAGGTATTTTAAAAATCTACCTACTGAATCATTTATAAAATCTAAAAATAACACTATAAGCAGTTATCATAAACTGGTGTTGCTACATGAAAAAAGAGATGATTTACAAAAGTATCTCAAGGAGCACGGGATAGAAACAAAAATACACTATTCAAAAACCTTGAACCACGGTTGGCTTACGTCTTATCCAAATGCTGAAAAAATTTGTAAACGTGCATTAAGTTTACCGATCTATCCATACCTAACCGATAGTGAAATTGATTATATTTGTAAAAGGATAAAAGAATTCAATGGCATTTGATTGTGTAATTGTTGATTTTCAAAAAGATCAAAAAAACAAGGAGTTTTTATTCAATAAATTTCCTTATGCTCTTTCGACTCCGTTTGTAGGAAGTTACTTTGACATCCTTAAAAGTTTTGTTGATGGTGTAAAAACTGATTTTTTTTGGTTAACAAGTGATCTTGTAAATTTACAACATTTTGATTTTAATTTTATTCCCGATCAACACCAACAACAACAAATTCATGTATGGAATACTCAATCACAGAGAGAGGGAGATATAATGTTGTTGCCCACTAACGAATTTAAATCTCAAATGAATCATATAAAGTTTTTGAGAGATTATAAGGATATAAACTATCATGATACCAATTTTGAATACAACGAATGGCCGTCATTTAAATTTACATTTGATAATTTGGCAGAACAAATAAAAAATCAAAAAACAAGATATGCAAATTATTATTTCAAAAAACAGCATAGCATAATACCAAGTTTTTGGGAAGATCAAAAGTTATATGTGTTGGACAAGAATCGTTTAAATTTATTGGTACCGAGATTTGATATGAAAGAAGAGTTGTACGAATATTCTCCCACATTGTTGATGGATAATCCCAGTGAAAAATTAAATTTTGATATTTGTTATATACACAACGGAGAACCGCAGGCACAAGAAAATTTGATGTTTTTAAAACAACATCTAAAGAAAAAACCAAACAAACTTCACATAATCGAAGGAGTCAAAGGTCGTAAGGAAGCCTACCAAACTGCCGCACGAGCAAGTGAAACAGAATATTTCTATGCCGTGTTTGCCAAACTAAAAGTAAACAAGGATTTTGCTTTTGATTTTGTGCCAGACACATTGAAATCTCCAAGACATTATATTTTTGATTGTTTTAATCCTGTGATCAATTACACTTACGGACATCAAGCAATCATACTTTATAATAAAAAACTTACATTAGAAAATGACGGCAAAGGTCTGGACTTTACACTATCACAGAAGCACGACCATATTTCTTTATTGAGTGCAGAGACAACTTTTTATACCGATCCACAAGTATGTTATAGAACTGCTTTTCGCGAAATAGTCAAGTTGCTTTATAATAAAAAACTAAAACCAACAGTTGAGAATAACTTTATACTGAAAAAATGGTCAGACTTGGATATTGTTCCGGGTGCTTCATATGTGAATGCCGCAAGAGAAGATGCCTTACAATTTGTACAATCTCATAATTATAATTTTGATGTTATTTTTAAGAGTTATGAATGGGACTATGTTGATGTCTTTTATAAAAAAAGATACAACTAATTAATTTTCTTTAAATGTTTTTTTCATTAATTTTGATGTTTTAGATTCCATATCTTGTTTTAATCTCGGAACATCAAATTTTAAATCGACAGTTTGTATGTTGTTATAATTGTCGTTTATATATTTTCTTAGAGCATTCGCAACATGGGTCTGTGATTTAATTTTTAAATCTTTCTGTACATCAACGTGTATAGTTACTCTATTTCTTAAAATGATATCACACCATTTCACGTAACGAATTGGCAAGTTTGTAAAGGATAGCCCGTCTAATACCTCGGGCCATTCCTTAACAAATTCTTGTGTGAGTTGAACCCAAGTACGATTATTTCTTGGATTTTGTTGTTTTCTTTTTTGTTTCATCTGTAGATTTTTCGGAAGTTTTAGGTTGATCTAATAATGAAAGTTCGTCTACAGAGATACCTTTTTGTTTAGCAATTTGTTCATTTAAATCAGAGAGAATAATTTCGTCTGAATTTCCCGAACCAAATGTAACTATTATTTGATCAGTTGAAAATTTTTTAAGAAAATTATTTCTATGTAAAAATGGTAAAATTTCAACACCGTCTGAAAATCTAGATTTCATTAAATGATGTCCTAATTCGAAAGCATTTTGTCCTTCGGAACTTTCCAGGGCCTTCATGAATGTATCCTGATAGTTTGTGTCTAGAAATTTTGTTCCAACGACTAGACAATTTTTAGGTTCGCCAGGAACAGTTCTAAACACAATGGCTACTGGTGCACCACCGTCTTTTAATTTTCCAATATGTTTGATCTTACGTCTATTGGCCTCTACTGTTTTTGCAGTGTCGTTAACATCTAAAGGCATCATTGGTTGTACCATTTGTTTCTCCTATTTTTTTGCACCTGTGGATTCAGTCGCATTTTGTTCTACCTGTTGATTTACATCAGGTTTTTGTTCGGGTGCGACTTTAGCCAAAAAGGCCGATAACTTGTTAAACATAACTCCCACAGTAGCCATCTCATTGGCTCTAAATGCGCCTCTTGTAGAAGCCACATCAATTATAGTTGATATGTTTTTGAGATCTGATATTGATAAATCACTACCAGGTTGTTGTCCTGTTTGTGGAGTTGCAGAAGCAGTAGTTGTTTCAGCCGTCGCTGTTTTTTTTACTGATTCTTTTTTCTCTTTTTTCTTGCTTGCCATTTGTTCTCCTAATAATTGCAATTAATATTATAATATACGTATATTATACTATTATGTAATTATGACTGTCAACGGTGTTAGAAAAATTTTTTACGAGCTTTTACCACTTAAGGCAAATAAGGTAAGATCGCTTGGTTCTTCAAAACCAACCAATGTACGATGTTTCACTTCATCTTTTGAATTTTCATAATCGGATATGTCACTGAAAGCAAATCGACCAAAACAATTTTGGTAAATCCATCTAGATAAAAACTCCAATTGTCCTTCGTTTTTCCAATCCATTTTTAATGTGACAAAATACGGTGGTATTTTATCTAGTTTTCTTTGATGAAAATTTTTTGGATTAATCCTCATTCGTGTTCTCCTCCGGGATCTGTTGGATCTAGTGCTACCTTGTATAATCTACCTTGCTTGTCTCTTGCCCAGACGTAACCTCTCTGTCTACCTACACTGTGGTATGAATCGAATTTGTAATCAATATTTAGATTCTTTTTAGTGAATATGATGCCACCTATCACCAATGCGTGTGCAATAATGCTGGTGGTCACATTAACTCCTATGCTGATGAAACTCTGTGTGATTAGGGCAAATATAAAAGCCCACATGGTCGCCAGCACCATCAGTATTTGAAATCTAGTTACTTTGGGTAGCCCACCTCGAAATGCTTTATTTTCATCAAACAATTCAGGTAACATATATTGTATTATTCTATATATCGTGCTATCAATCATTGTATTGCACCGTTAGTCCGAAAGGAGCCTCGATGTTTTTCTCATATGGATTGTTGATCAAAAATACTGTATCACAGTAGTCTTCGTCGCCCCAACTATCGAAAGGCCAACCGTCTGTGAACATGATAAATTTTTTAGGTTCTATACCTTCATCCTTCATATATCTCCAATTACATTCAAACTCCGTACCACCTCCTGAACCTAACACATAGTCTTCTATCTCGTCTGCGTTATCCGGAGTGAACACCTTTGGATTGAAAACTTCTGTGTCAAATGTCCAAAGATGTATTGTAAAATCTTTGTATTGATCCATTATACCTTTTACTTCAGATAAAAATTCTTTACATTGTTCTTCTGATATTGAACCAGAAGCATCAATGGCCAAACATATATCTATCTTATCGGTGTTTAACATACCCGGCAATACGGCATCCATATGCCAACTTCTTCTACTGGGCTTCATGAATGTGTAATCGGATTTCATAGTGCTAACGATCTGTTGTTGTATAATCTCTCTCCAGTCCATCTTGGGTTCTGTAAGATTTTTTATTAACCTTTGCAAAGCACCTGGTAGATTACCTGTACCTGTTGACTGTGCGGCCGACACCATTGCTTCTTTGATTTCGTCTTTGATTTTTTTCAATTCTTCCTTGGTATATTTTGGTGCTTTGCCTTTGCCTTTGCTGTCTTTGTTTTCTTTTCCAGATCCATCGGTAGAATCCTTGTTCCAGTCTATGTGTTCATCCAACAACTGTCCTAATTCTTCTAACATTTTTTTGCCGTTCTTTTTGGCCTTTTTGTATATTTCGTCGTAGATTTTTTCTGCAGGCCAATCTTTGTACTTGTCGTCTTGGAATCCTTTGTCTTTACCTTTGGTGTCTTTGGGCATCTCACCAATATGACTTTCAACTAAAATTTGGTTCACGGCATAATCCGCCGCGATATTCCAAATTTGAGGATCTCTTTTTTGTGCTCTTGATTGAAAATGATCAAACACACAATGAAGTACCTCATGACCAAATAAAAATTCAGTTTCTCTGGGAGTCAACGAATCAATAAATTTAGTGTTATAGTAGAAGTATCTACCATCTGTGGCCGCTGTCGGGCACCAGTCATCGGCATTGACTATCTTTAGTCTAGTGGCAAGATTACCAAAAAATGGTTGCTTCAATAACAGAGCGATTCTTGCCGTTACCAGTTTGTCTATGATTCTTGCGTCTGACATTATTTAGACTCCATAGCAGTTATGACATACTTGCCAAACTTCTTATGGAACCTATCGAATGATTTCAACTTGCTAGGATCGAATGGCAATTGATAGTTTGTCAGAGCAATCTTGGCACCCATAACAACCAACTCAGTTTCAAAGTTGTCCATCATATAGTTGAAAAATCTATCTGCTAGTTCGTTCCAGTTCTTGTCTTTCTTTTCGTGTGCCTGTCTTAATTCATAACACAAACTCACAGTCAAAGAATACATTGCTGAAACTTCTTTGCATTTTAAGTCTTTTACTTTACCTGATAATATATCTGACGGATTAGGTAGTTGGCCGCTGATTTTACGATGATTCATAAATTTCACGGCCAACCCTTCTCCTACTGCGCCTGCAACGAGGTCAGTGAGCGTACTTTCAGGCAGGTCATCAGATAGAAGTTCTGATACAAAACTCCAACTTCTAGGAGTAGCGAACGATCTTGATGCTCCTCTAGGGTCAAAGTCATATAAATCTTGTTTTGCGAATGTGACATAACCGACAACATCTGGATGAACAGTGTTGTTCGTGGCCCATGTCATCCAATCGTCATAATCCACTCTCAATTCTACGTGTACAAATCTATTTGCCAACGGTGCTGGCATCCTGTATGTGACACCCTTGTCGGCATCTCTGTTACCCGCGGCAACGATCGCAACGCCATCCGGTAACTTGTATTGTCCTACTCTTCTGTTCAAGATCAATTGATAGGCCGCCGCCTGTACAGCCGGCGCCGCCGAGTTCAACTCATCTAAAAATATGATTGCTTTAGATTTAGGATCAGTGGGCAATTCTGCCGGTGCCGCCCAAACCATGTTGTTTTCTTTGGCGTTATAATAAGGAATACCTTTGATATCTGTGGGTTCCCATAATGGTAATCTGATATCTATTACTTGCCTATCTTGTTCTTGGCCTATCTGTTTAACGATATCTGATTTACCAATACCCGGTGCACCCCACATCATTAGGGGTCTTTGTAATTTCAAACAATGCGACAATGCCGCTTTTGCCTCGTTTGGTGTGACAGTTCTATTTTGACTGCCTATTGTTGCTTCTTTGTTGTTTTTATTTGGTCTTACCATTTAGTACACTCCTGTTTAAATGTTGTATAGTATCATTATAACAGAAATATATTATAGGTCAACCGCACAGAAGTCGCAGTTTTACTGGCTTTTTTGATCGTCAATCTTGCTCATTGCACGGGCAAGACCATATTTGGTGATATCTCCAGCGAACATCATCAGTTGTAAAGCCATTTTTTCCATGGTCACGTGTATTTGTTTCTTGTCAACAAAATATGGACAATCTACGAATTCATCCAACCAAAGATAGGTCTGTGGTGTGAATATGATCTTGTCGGGGAATTTGATGGTGTAGGTTTTGATGTCTAATTTTTCCAGCATTTTTAAACCTTCTTTGGTGAGCCTCAAAGATCGTGCTTGATAGGATTCTCTCACATTTTGCCACCAGGTGTAGTAATGATTTTTCACACTCTCGTCGTGCATGGGCAATTTCAATAGTTCCATGAATGTGCGAGTGTAGGCAGTCTTAGTGTCCATACACTTAATTATCGTTTGAATATTTCGCCGGTCTTTAATAGATACACACCAAACTTGTCGGTCTTATGCTGTGCGTTCAACTTTTTTGCCAAGTTCTCTGCATGACCCGGATTGGAAAAACTTACCTTTTTGTACTTGGGACCTGGGTAGTTAGATACCAAACTGCTCGACTTTAGATTGATCGGTTTGCCATCGTAAAACACTGCCCATATGCCCTCTGCCGCAAGGACTTCTTCTTGCTTGTAGGTCTCTTTATTGCTGATGGTTAACAGCACTGTGGGTTTTGGTCTGCTCATAATAGTAACTGTATTTACCAAAAATTATACAGTACAGATTGTTGATAGATGCTTATTTGTTATCGAAAGTTCCGCCGTCCATCTCAATCGAAACGGTTTGTGCTTCTTTGGCTGTCTTTAATGCTTCGATTATCTCTTCTTGTACAGAAACAAGTCGTGTCATGACCTGGCTTAAACTGTTAGATAAACGTTCGGCATCCTGTAGGGACAGAGACAGCATTTTTTCTTGTCTTTGTTTGGAGCTCTTGACTCTACTGATAAATTCTTCAATGGGTTGTGTTTGTATTTTGGACATATTATTCTGTACTTATCACTAATTTTCGGCAGTCGGGATATATTATTTGTTGACTTTCTGGTTTGTGTGACTTGAGCATTTCTATCCCACGTGTGCAATCATCCAGTGTGGGACAAAAATGATAACCGTTTTTAAATTGTTGTTGTTCACTCCACTCGGTTGCTCCTGTCAATGGATAAGTTTTCAAATCTCTGCCATCGGCTCTCATCTTACTCAATTCTACATATGCTTTTTCATCATCTAGCAAGATAGCACCAACTTTTCCTATACTCATCGGTTTGTTTATTCCAAAACTCAAACATTGTATTTGATTTTTTCTATACATCTTCGGTTCTAATTTTCTAGCAGAATCCCATATGTTAGTGGAATGGAATTGATATTCTCCTATCCATTGTTCGTCTGTCAGTGTGTAGTCCACGTGGATGTGTTGTAATGCTTGTATAACTGAAAGATACGTAAATGCTGTACACTCACATTTTTTAACACCATACAATTTCATTGCGAGCATTATGGAGTGTGTACATCCATCGGTGGCCACCACATAAGGAGCACCTGTGTAATCTGCTAGGGCAGATTCAAAATCAAATATTGGCTGATATGTTCTCTTTGATTGCATTGTTCAAAATCTGTTGCATCTCAATTTTTGTTTTTATAGGTCCTTTAAAATCATATCTTTGCAATGTAATCAATTTTGGACAGTATGCTTTACGCCATCCTTTAGGAAAGTCTATTATGTAGTACCCTGCACAAAATTGGCTTTTACTTTTTTTTGCTTTTGTATATATTGGTAATTTTTTTTGCACGTCAAATATTGGGTTGAAAGGTTTTTGATTTACAGGAAATCCGTGTACTTCCCAATTTGTGTCAGTGTTCTCGGATTCAACATCACTAGGTATTGTTATGTCACTGGAAAAAAGTTTTTCACCAAATTTTTTATATAAACTATCTTTTGTATGAAATACTTCCTTTCCTTGATTTTTACCTAGAAATATCCAACCATTGGTGTCTTCTTTTTGTAAAGTGCCCAATTTGTGACCGTTGCTTTCCACGATCCAAAATTTGTCTTTTATCAGTGTTTTTGCATTAATTGTCATAATAGTATTTTATTATAAATCTCCTAAATCTTCAAGATGTTTTTTCAAAGCAAGTACAGAAACCTGTAATTCTGCCACAAATAACAGTATCGACACTGTAAAAAATCCTAATGCTGTACCAAAAACCCAATAGAACATCTCATCATTTTGTTTATATAAACAAAAAATAGCCAAGAGATTGAGAGCAAGTGCTAATCCTCCCAGGGTTTGTACATAACGATTAATTTTTAATCTGGTCGTGAGTATTTTTATTTCGGCCAATGTACGTTCCTTGGACTTTTTTGATAATTTCTTTTTCTGTTTTATAAAATCGTCGTGTAATTTTCTGATTAGAGTGGACATAGCAGTATATCTATTTCCAAAACTGATCATCATCAACGGTATGACCGGAAATAGCAATGCAGGAAAAAGATATAGATTATTCATTGAGCACCGCGTTGAAGGGTTCTACATATAATTGTGCTTGTTCTGTAATTTTTTGTAGGTCGTATTTGGCACAAAATTTCATAAATCGTACTCCTACTTGTGAAATTTGTTTATTATCTGCTCTGGCCTGATCTATTGTTTGATCTAATTCTTGTATTATGTTTTCAGGTTGTGCGTGTAGGTCCACTAGTTGCATATTCCTTGTGTAATCGTCTAATACCCTGTGTTCTTTGCCGTCTGCATCCACCCATTTGCTTAACATTAGATTATTCCAAGTATAACCTTTTGCTTCTCTGTCCGCGAATGCTTCCGTTAATCCAATTTTGTTTTTTGTTCCTTTGGTACGTACACCAGGATATGCTGAAAAAATATTGTCCGATGGGTCACCTCTCATTGCCTTCTGAAATAGCATCCATTCTTTTTCGTCTAATTTTTTGGGTTGTTTTGTTTTCTTGTCAATGACTGGATTTCCTTTTTTATCAAACACACCGTCTATCTTCATAGTTTCTTCAGTGATACCGTTATATTGAGAAACATTTTGATTTATTAATTGGTTTAGATCTTTGTCGGTACTAATTATGACACATTTTTTATCAGGATTTCTATCAATCCATCTAGCAATCAAGTCGTCGGCTTCTACTTGTGAGTTTTGTAAAACAGTTGCATTTGTTTTTGTTTTTATGAAGTCACAAAAATCATCATAACATTCCCAGAACACTTTATTTTCTTCTTGTTCGGTAGGAGACATCGCATCCACTGTTTCTTTTCTATTTCTTTTGTATGGAGGATAATAATCTTTACGCCAACTACGTCCTTCCAGGCAAAATATAAGATGAGAACCATCAAAATCATTCCATGCTTTTTTGATAGAATTTAATGTGATATGTATAGCCATACCAATTTTCTCAGAAGTATCTCCACGGAAAACGTGTCGAGCTCTAAAGAAAGTATTGGCAGTGTCTACTAATATGTGAGTCATAATAGTATTATAACATTTATTTTTTATTCTGTCTATGTAAAAAGAACGGATTGGGTATGTTATTGAATGTTGGTAAATTAGGGTTCATTGCTTTATAGTGTTGGGGATATAGATTTACAAAATCCAATATTTCACCGGTAGTCGTAAAAAAATAGTCAGTCATTGGCATCACTATAAATCTATGTAATTTTTCTAGTTGGGCATAAACATAGGCCTGTTGTATTATATCCAAATTTGGAATGGAAATATCTTTGTGATCACGTACAGCATTTAACACCATGTCCGTATTTCTATGTGAATGTAATATTTTATTTCTCTTTGAAAACTCGTTGTAGAGCATTTCTAATTCCTCAAAATTTAAATCTAAATCAAATTTTTTATCTAGTTCTTCTAATTCTGTTTTTAAAGATTCGTAACTAAAAAATACATTCACGTGGGTAAAGTGCAATTTGTTATTTTTGAAATTTTCATTCATCCATATGATTTGTTCTCTATCTCTTTTCACACTACCCTGACTTTTCCAATCCAAGAATCCTATTTTGAATGCGTCACGCAACAGCCATTTGGGCACGTTGTCATTTTTTATAGAGTACAGTTCACGAATCTTGTTATAAAATTCTAAGTTATATTGTTTTAAAAACGATATGTCTTTGTTTATGTTGTTGATATCTCTATCCGAATCCTCGGCTCTGTTCATGGCCGCCCGTTCATAATACAGTACATCATTTGTAAAAACAAGTTTTATTATATTTTGATTTGAAAGACCAACCCCAGTGTGTTTATGAGAATCAACATATTGAGAAAACCCTGAGTAATTTACTTTGAGATGGGAGTTTCCTAAACTATTAAATGGAAGTTCTTTCAGTTCCGGTGTTTTCCTACTCAGACGATCAATTAGATATGTCAAATAATGACCATGACACCCTGCACTATTAAAGATATAAACTTGTGGATCCACTTTACGATACTTCGGTTTTGCCGTCGTCTCGTCTGTTGATCTGAACATATCCGGCTCCGGTAATATCCATACCTTGTTCATTGCCGATTGTTCTACAAAGAGATTGAAACCAACGATCTACTATCTCTTCCTGTGATTCTCCTGTGTAACCATTCTGCTTCAACATATTCACAAATTCGTCATTCCAATCCAACTCGAAAAAACCATTCTTAGGATTCTCCGGATTGACATTCATGTTCAATACTTTGACCCATGGTTCTTCGCTTTTGTTTTTGTCTTTTTTAGTTTTTTTACTTTTTGTAGTTTTTTTAACTTTCATATCTATATTATATATATTTTTTTGTTTATTGTCAAATTATGTTCCAATAGCATTACCAAACAAGTGAACGTGTACTCTTGCCGCCACATTATATCCTCTCTGGAAGGCTCTTTTTGCCACTTCACCTGCTGTTGCTGACTGTTCTTCTTCCCTAGCACCCACTGGCATGATCCATACAGGATAATCGATACCTGTCGATCTAAACAGTTTCAGAACCTCTTCCATTTCATTCCATTGTTCGTCTTTGTTGCCTAGAACAAATTTTAGTTGTCCTTGTAATGATAATTCTCTGTATTCCTTGACTATATCAGGCCTTATTGCTTTTTCTCGTTTTTCTCCGGCTACGGTCCATAGTTTAGGTGATATTGAAAAAAATATCTCTGTATCTATAGTTCTAACAAGTTCTTTAAATTCATCTGTGAGTTTTTGTGTGCCGTTAGTTTCAAATGTAATAGATTCCGGTATGTTATTTCTTTTCACTAGTTCTTTGTAGACTTCTATAAATGCTTTTTGAGACTGAGGCATAAGTGGTTCCCCACCTGTGATACAAAGATGTTGTTGTTGCCTAGACACAGGATGCAGAAACGATCCTGTTGGATTAGAATCATTTTTTAATATATCAATGACTTTGTCTGCTAGTTCCGATGCAGTAGCCTGACCCATTAAATGTTTATATTTTTTTGCCCAAGTATATGACGAATCACATCCTTTATTCCATACAGGTAAATCCTCTACTCTTGTCACAGTAGAAACATCAAACTCTTCAAATGGCAATTCATAAGTGTCTGGATTGGTTGGATTTAATTGTCCAAATCCGTTGCACTGTAGATTACACAAGAAGAAACGTATCCAAGCAGTGGGAATACCGGTATAATGTCCTTCGCCTTGTATCGAATAGAATATCTCTGAATAATAATATTTTTTTTCCATTATATAATAATACTATGTTTATTTAGATTGGTCAACTCCGTCTGGAAAATCTCTAAGA